>CEST01042332.1_pt1 | contig 12186 bp, 10 predicted proteins | sample 326921 | NCBI WGS metagenome assembly CEST01 (sample SAMEA2621509, study PRJEB7988) | marine metagenome | biome: marine biome (ENVO:00000447); feature: surface water layer (ENVO:00002042); material: "saline water (ENVO:00002010), including plankton (ENVO:xxxxxxxx)" | depth 5 m
GTTGATCTCAGCTTTCACGAAGGCGAACCGCCGGCTGATCCTATGGGTCGACAGGAGGAGATTTTGACAGAGATTGGTATGCCCGCGGCCATTAGTATGCGGCATGCAACGCCGCAATTCGCCCATATTTTCTCAGGTGATGGCTATTCTAGTGCCTATTATAGCTATATGTGGTCTGAGGTTATGGATGCAGACGCCTTTGCTTCATTTGAAGAGGCGGGTGGCGCGTTTGATCCGAAGCGAGCCCAGGCCTTGCATGATAATATCTTGTCAAAAGGCGGCAGTGAGGATGCCGAAGCCCTTTATTTGGCTTTTCGTGGACGCATGCCTGATGCCTCGGCTTTACTGAGAAATCGTGGGCTCTAGGCCAGTTCATTCAAAGACTTCATCGATGGAAACACCCCAAAGAGCGGATTTTTGGGCCCAACCCTTGTACCCATTGGCTGAGATTTCACACCACTCGGGTTCACAGGCGTTCACCCACGCCAATACGTTGCGGTCAAGCCGGGCATTGATCAAACTGTCAAGGCGTGGCTGTTTTAAGATATCAACTGTATCTTTATGAGCCATAACTGTGCGTGTACCGGACAGAAGTGAATAGTGTATCCAGCCACCTGCTCCTTCAAAATCGAGTACTTTGCGCCAATGCCCATGTTCGGCCACCACTTGTAGCGGCATATTACGCAGCTTGAGGATCCAATCGATACGATGGGTCAAAGAAGGGCCACGGCGGACATTGCCTTTGCTTGCCTTTAAAGACACAAAGCGAGGAATGGGTAGATTAGTAACGGCGCCACGTATGGCTTGCTCGGCCACTGCCTGGCAAGCAATAAGCAGAGAACAAAGGGCCAAGGTGGCCACAGATAGCACTAATTTTTTCATAACTCAGCCCGCCATGACCTCATGCAGCTGGTTTACTGCTTATTTGTTCCTAGTCCTATGTGCCACAGATGGTTGGCGCTTAGAAGAGGGCAAAATTGAAGGCTTTGACCGGGGCCCATGGCGTTGCGAAATACTTAATCCTCGATTGAAAATTTGCGATCGTGCACATTGGCTATATAAACGACTGAAGTTTTCTCAATTTGAGTATTCAAAGATCGGTAACGTTTTACAAACTTTAGTGCGACGCCTAGGTTAAGGCCCAGCATATCTGTTAAAACTAATATTTGCTCGTTGTGATCCGAAGCTGCGTTAATTCCAATAATGAGTGTGGCCCAGTTAATGTTATTGGATGTAACATTTATTTTAAGGCAGGCTAGTATTACTATGACCTATTCGTGACAGCGTTTGGCTGGAGTGATCGCCCTGATTAAAAGTTAGCCTAGCTCTGTCATCCGGCCTAACAGGTCAGAGCACCTTTTAACTTTAAAGCGCTTGATAAGTCTTGCTCGGACATCATCAATAGTGCGTGGCGACAATTCCAATTCTCTTGCTATTTCTTTGCTGCTCATCCCTTGGTTCATTAAACCTAGAACTTGTCGCTCTCGCTTGCTGAGGGTAATTGTTTGAGTATTGTTGGAAATCTGAGCATAGCTCAAAATAATTCTTTCTAAAGGCTGATCTGGTGTTAACGAATGTGCACGAAAACGGCACCATACGCTGTGGCCCTCACGATGGTTTAGGAGCCGTTCATCGCTATAGTTACCTTTAGTTTTTAGTGCGTTGATCCCCACATGTCGGATCTTTTCAAACTCTTCATTTGAACCATAAAACATTCGAAAGGATTTCCCTTGAATATCTTTAGGTTTATACCCTAACATCAATGAAAATGTTGAATTACAACATTTTATTATCCGATTTTCAGATATAACTAATCCAACAGGGGCATTGTCAAAAGCCAATTTTGTATAATTAACCATATAAATTTTACCGTATTATTACGGTATTGCCACCGTATTTTTTTTTCTTGATACTACTACTATGACTAATTTACGCCAGCAGGCCAAGCTCGAACCGCTTTTGAACCAAATTGCCTCTAGACGAGATGATCTGATTTTACTGACCCAAGATCTAATTCGCATTCCAACCCTTAACCCACCTGGTGAAAATTATAGGGAAATTTGTGAGTTCTTGGATAAAAGACTTACTAAAAGTGGATTTTTAACTGAGTTGGTGCGGGCTTATGGTACGCCAGGGGACAGTGATAAATATCCACGATGGAATTTAGTTGCGCGCCGAGACGGTGCGGGTGCAGGAGACTGCGTTCACTTTAATAGTCACATTGATGTGGTCGAAGTTGGAAGTGGTTGGACCCAGGACCCTTTCGGTGGTGTGCTGGTCGACGGAAGAATTTATGGTCGCGGTGCTTGTGATATGAAGGGTGGCTTGGCAGCATCGATAATTGCAGCTGAGGCGTTCATTGACACTAACCCAGATTTCCAGGGTTCAATTGAGATTTCGGCTACTGGTGATGAGGAATCTGGTGGGTACGGTGGTGTCGCGTATCTGGCGGAGAAGGGATACTTCAATCCAAAACGGGTCCAGCATGTTATTATACCAGAGCCATTGAATAAGGATCGTGTATGCCTAGGCCATCGAGGAGGGTGGTGGGCTGAAATTGAGACTTTTGGCGAAATTGCACATGGTTCGATGCCATTTCTTGGCGATTGTGCGGTCCGACACATGGGTGCTGTAATTAACAAATTTGAAACACAACTTTTTCCAGCAATGGCGGCGAGACGCACTGATATGCCAGTCGTTCCGGACGGTGCCCGCTCTTCGACCATGAATATTAATTCAATTCATGGTGGCCAATCAGAACAAGATGAAGACTTTACAGGTTTGCCGGCTCATTGTGTTCCTGACAGCTGCCGTATCGTAATTGATCGCCGCTTTTTAGTTGAAGAAACTTTGGATGGTGTGCGAGATGAAGTTGAAAGCCTCTTAGATGAGTTGAAGACTGAAAGGCCTAAGTTTGAGTATGAAATACGTGAATTAAACAGCGTATTGCCATCGATGACTGATCGTGATGCACCTATTGCGGTAAGTGTGGCTAAACAAATCGAAATTGTTATGGGCAAGCCTGCAGAATTTGTGGCGTCTCCGGGAACATATGATCAAAAACATATTGATCGAATTGGTACATTAAAAAATTGCGTAGCATATGGGCCTGGTATACTTGAGCTTGCCCATAAACCTGACGAGTACGTAGGTGTCGAAGATATGATGGATAGTGTGCAAGTTATGGCTCGTTGTCTTGCAGATATTTTATTACAAAAATAACATAAATTGGGAGAAAGCTTATGAAAAATTCTGTATTCACTGCAACAGTTACTGCAGTTGCCTTGCTTGCGAGTATGGCATCTGCACAAACAGATATAACTGTTGCTATCCAGTTGGAGCCACCTAACCTTGATCCAACAGGTGGTGCCGCACAAGCGATCGACAGCGTTTTGTATTCAAACGTATTTGAAGGATTAACACGCTTTGAAGGCGACGGCGCTGTGGTCCCTGGTCTTGCGAAAAGTTGGGATATTTCTAATGATGGAACTGTCTATACCTTTAACTTGAACAGTGGCGTTCTGTTTCATGACGGTACTTCAATGGATGCCGAAGACGTGAAGTTTAGTCTGGACCGTGCTCGGTCTGAAGATAGTACTAACGCTCAAAAGGGGCTTTTCTCTGGTATTACAGATGTCGCAGTAGTGAATTCTACGACAGTAAAAGTCACACTCGATCAACCTAATGGCAGTTTTCTGTTTAACATGGCTTGGGGTGATGCCGTCATTGTCGCGCCAGAAAGCATAGAGAATATAGCATCAAACCCTATTGGAACTGGCGCATTTGCCTTCAGTGACTGGGTTCAAGGTGATCGTTTGGAATTAGTGCGTAACGACAGCTATTGGGGCACAGCTGCAGTATTAGAAAGTGCTACATTCCGCTTTATTTCGGATCCAACAGCGGCATTTGCTGCGGTGATGGCTGAAGATGTAGATGTTTTTGTAGGCTTTCCAGCCCCTGAAAACCTACCTCAATTTGAAGCTGATGGGCGTTTTCAAGTTCTTGTCGGAAACACTGAAGGAGAAACAATTCTCTCTACAAACAATAAAATGCCGCCATTTGATAATTTATTGGTTCGCAAAGCAGTTGCTCACGCTATCGACCGTCAAGCCATTATTGATGGTGCGATGTTTGGATATGGAACTCCAATTGGTACGCACTTTGCGCCGCACAACCCCGATTACGTTGATCTAATAGGTAACTCTTCTTATGATCCAGCCAAAGCTAAAGCTCTTCTCGTAGAAGCAGGCTTCCCTGAAGGCTTTTCAACAACATTGAAATTACCACCTCCTTCTTATGCCCGTCGTGGTGGTGAAATAATTGCTAGCCAGTTGCGTCAAGTTGGAATTAACGCTGAAATTAGTAATTTGGAATGGTCACAGTGGATAGAAGAAGTCTTTAAGGCAAAGGATTTTGGCTTATCGATTGTAAGTCATACTGAACCAATGGATATAGGAATTTATGCTAATCCAGAGTACTATTTCCAATATGATAATGCAGTTTTTCAGGCGCTGATGATAGAACTTGAGGCAACTACTGATCCGGCGGGTCGCTCAGCTTTGTTGGCCGAAGCCCAGACTATAATCTCGGAAGATTATGTGAATGGCTATTTGTTTGAACTGGCGGTTGCAACGGTTGCAAAGGCCGACGTTCGCGGTCTTTGGGTGAATCAACCAACTGCAGCTGTTGACCTTACAGTTGTAAGCTGGGCGGATTAAAAATAATTGGCCTTGGTGCTTGTGCGTACCGGGGCCATATGCGGTGATAAAAAAGGACGAAGATAAGTCCTAACTTACTATACTAAAAAGTTGCAAGAATTTCATGATATTTACGAATAGAAATAGGTACAACATCATCGATAAGGCTGCGCTGAATATCTGTTCGAGCCAAGAGACTACAATCCATATATGATGTTGCTCTTATCGTTTGAATGCCTGCGCGATAGGGCCAGTGAGGTTTTTTTAAAGTGATCCGCTATACTCTTGGTCGATTGGTATCCCTGATTATTAGCCTCGTAATTGCGTCGCTAGTAATATTCTCAGTTATTGAAATTATTCCCGGTGACCCTGCTTCGTTTATGCTGGGTATAAACGCCCGAGAAGATACGCTTGCGGCATTGCGAAGCGAAATGGGCCTCGATCAGCCTTTGGCAGTCAGATATTTTGATTGGGTGATCGGCTTGTTACAAGGTGATTTTGGAAACTCTTGGACCTATAAAACACCCGTTTCGGAGTTAATTTCCGATCGAATTTGGGTCTCTCTTCCACTTGCTATCTACGCGCTAATTCTCTCGACACTTATTGCGTTTCCAGCAGGCATTTTAGCTGCAAGCCGTCGCGGCGGGGCAAGTGATGTCACTATAATGGGTGCCACTCAAATGGGTGTTGCTATTCCTAATTTTTGGTTTGCAATGATAATGGTTCTGATTTTTGCTATTCATCTGCGTTGGTTTTCTGCTGGAGGATTTCCTGGCTGGAGCAATCCATTACAGGGACTGAAATCACTTACACTGCCCGCGATATCATTGGCGCTTCCTCAGGCCGCTATTCTCGCACGTATTATGCGGTCTTCTCTATTAGATATGCTTTCTGAAGATTTCATAAGAACGGCTCGCGCTAAGGGGCTTACGAGGAGCCAAGCGCTTTGGCGACACGCTGTGCGTAACGCTCTTATTCCAGTTCTTACTATCATTGGTCTGCAGTTCTCCTTCCTATTAGCTGGTGGTATAATAATTGAGCAAATCTTCTTTTTACCAGGCCTCGGGCGTTTGATCTTTCAAGCTATCTCTGCGCGCGATTTAATTGTAGTAGAAAGTGTTGTGATGCTGTTAGTTTTCACGGTTATCATCGTTAACTTTGCCGTAGACCTTGCCTATGCTGCTGTCGATCCAAGATTAAGAAGAAAAGCATGAAACGTGGTTTAATTATTGGCAGTTTCCTAAGCATAATATTTATGGGGTTGGCATTCTTTTCCTTTATTTGGATACCTTATGATATTGAAACTCTAGAAATTTCTAACAAGTTAAAGAATCCTAACTTAGATCATTGGTTGGGGACCGATCATTTTGGTCGCGATATTCTTTCAATGATCATGATGGGGGCAAGAACGTCAATTGCTGTAGCTCTATTGGCTGTTGGTATTGGAGTTGTGATTGGCGTGCCTTTGGGGCTCTTTTCTGCAGCCCGGCGAGGATCCTTTATTGACGAAGTTATAATGCGTGGAAATGATCTTATATTTGCGTTTCCTTCATTGGTAATTGCAATTCTGATAACAGCTGTTTTTGGGCCGTCGGCCGTGAATGCAATTGTTGCGATAGGTATCTTTAATATTCCCGTTTTTGCGCGCCTCACACGTGCAGCAGCACTTCCCCTCTGGGAACGGGATTTTATTTTATCTGCCAGAGTTTGTGGAAAATCTGAAGTACGTATTTCGATTGAACATATTCTTCCAAATATTACTAATTTGATGATTGTTCAGGGAACCATACAATTTAGCCTTGGCATTTTGGCAGAAGCCTCACTTTCATACATTGGGTTAGGCGCGCAACCCCCAACCGCAAGTTGGGGCCGTATGCTTGCTGATGCACAAACACTGGTCAGCATCGCTCCTCATGTAGCACTTGTTCCAGGGCTTGCCATTTTACTTATGGTTCTTGGTTTGAATTTGATGGGCGATGGCCTTCGAGATCTCTTTGACCCTCGTATCAAGGGGGACCGAACATGAGCCTTTTAAACGTCAAGAATCTGTCACTCTCCATAGGTAGTTTTCAAATTTTGCATGATGTTTCTATAGATATACAGCCGGGTGAGATTGTGGCGATCACAGGGGAGAGTGGGTCAGGGAAATCGCTAACCGCACTCGCTGTAATGGGGCTTTTGCCTCATGGATCTGTAATGAAAGGTTCAATCTGGTTAGAGAAAAAGAATATTCTGACAACGTCAGAACATGATCTATGTAGTATGCGAGGGCGCGCTATGGGCATGGTGTTTCAAGAGCCTATGACTGCTCTTAATCCTGTAAAAACGATTGGTAATCAAGTTGCCGAAACTATCATAATTCATGAGCGCGTTACAAAGTTTGATGCCAATAAGCGTGCCGCAGATATGTTGCAGCGTGTTGGCCTCACCGTTGACCCTTCCCGTTATCCGCATGAACTGTCTGGTGGTCAACGTCAAAGAGTTGTTATCGCGATGGCGATAGCCTTACGGCCAAAGTTACTGATCGCTGATGAACCGACAACTGCGTTGGATGTGACCACACAAGCGCGTATTCTCGAGCTTCTTAAAGATCTGGTCGCCGATTTTGATATGGGGCTATTAATCATTACACACGACTTGGCTGTTGTAGCAGAAATTGCTGATAAAATTGTTGTGATGCAGAACGGGTGTATTGTTGAGGCTGCAAAAACGCAGGAGTTGTTGCACAACATTCGACATCCTTATACCAAAGCGCTATTTAACGCCTCGACGCATAGGGTTATTTTGCCCAAATATATACCGTCGTTACCACTCTTATCAGTTGAATCTGTAGCCCGGACTTATAATTTTCCTCGTAAGTCAGTCTTTGGACCACGTCCAAAGTTTCAAGCATTAGATGGTGTCAGTTTTCACATATCTCGGGGTGAACGTGTAGGGTTGGTCGGGGAAAGTGGATGTGGGAAATCAACTCTGACCCGAGCTATTTTAGGACTTGAAGAAGTTCAAAAAGGTCAAATAATGCTAGATGGGCAATCAGTTTTTTCGCAAAAAAAACCAAATTTGGAGGTCCGCCGTAAGATGCAGGTGGTTTTTCAAGATCCCTATGGTTCTTTTAACCCCCGTCACCGAGTAGATAGGTTGATTGCTGAACCGCTTCATGTTTTGGAAAATGCTCCAATTGGTAAAGACAGAGATCTGGCTATTTCGAAGGCTCTTGAGGATGTGGGATTAACAGCTGCTGATTCAAAAAAATATATTCATGAATTTTCAGGCGGACAACGTCAACGTATAGCTATTGCCCGTGCGCTGATTATTGAACCTGAGCTCATCATATTTGACGAAGCGGTTTCGGCTCTAGATGTATCGATACGTGCTCAGGTTTTAGACTTGATTGCTGATTTATGTCGAAAACGACCTTTGGCATACTTGTTCATAAGCCATGACTTATCAGTTGTAAGAACGGTTACCGATCGCGTGCTGGTCATGCAGCTTGGTCAAATTGTTGAGCAAGGTCAAACTGAACAAGTTTTTTCAAATCCACAACATATTTACACGCAAAGCTTAATTGCTGCTGCGCCAACCCTCCCGGAGGTTACACATGCTATTGAAACTATTTGATGTCCCACGGTCGCATAATTTAATTGGTGGGGTTTGGGTTCCAGCTGATGCTGAAGTTGAAGTTATTAATCCCTCTACTAACAAGCCAATAACCAGTATCGCCCGTGGAAGTGCCAACGATATTGATGCGGCTGTTATCGCCGCCCAATCTGCATTGGCTGGCGAGTGGGGTTCGATGACTGCGTTAGAGCGGGGCAGGATCCTTATTAAAGTAGGAGTGGCTGTTCTCAATCATGTGGAAGACCTTGCTAAAATTGAAGCGTTGGATGTTGGGAAACCGCTAACGCAAGCGCGCGCTGATGCGATAGCTCTTGCTCGATATATGGAATTTTATGGTGGTGCGGCAGATAAAATAACTGGTGAGACTATTCCTTATTTGGATGAGTATACGGTCTACACATTGCGTGAGCCACACGGTGTAACTGGCCATATTGTCCCTTGGAACTATCCAATGCAAATAGTTGGAAGATCTGTGGGTGCCGCACTTGCCATGGGAAACGCCTGTGTGTTGAAGCCTGCGGAAGAAGCTTGTTTAACTGCATTGGCTTTTGCGGCAATTGCTCAAAAGGCTGGACTTCCGGCAGGCGCACTTAATGTTGTGACAGGTTTGGGTTCAGAGGCAGGTGCTGCGCTTTCATCCCACCCAGGGATTCGACATATATCTTTTACGGGATCTGTCAGTACTGGTCAGCTAATCCAAGCAGCGGCAGCACAGAACGTAGTTCCGGTCACATTGGAACTGGGGGGGAAGTCGCCTCAATTAGTTTTTGACGATGCGGATTTGGATCGAGCATTACCGTTTTTAGTGAATGCTGGCATCCAAAATGCAGGTCAAACTTGCTCGGCATCCAGCCGCATTCTTGTTCAGAGAGGTGTTTATGATGCCGTTTGTACACGCATGGCAAAAGCATATTCTGTCTTAAAGGTTGGTCCTGCAATGGACGACTTAGCCCTTGGTCCACTAATCTCGCTACGACAAAAAGAAATTGTTACTCGGTTTATTGATCGTGGTTCTGATCTAAAAGTTGCAGCGCAGGGAAATATTGTATCTCAAGAGGATGGCTTTTATGTACGTCCTACTCTGTTCAGAGATGTTCCCGCCAATCATCCGCTTGCCCATGATGAAATTTTTGGGCCTGTGCAAGTTATCATTCCATTTGATACTGAGTTAGAAGCTATAGAAATTGCTAATAACACTGAGTATGGATTGGTTGCATCCATTTGGACGCGAGATGGAGGACGACAAATGCGGTTGGCTAAGAAGTTAAAATCTGGCCAAGTATTTATTAATAACTATGGTGCTGGTGGGGGGGTCGAACTGCCCTTTGGCGGCGTCGGAAAATCAGGGCATGGGCGTGAAAAAGGTTTTGAAGCGCTGTATGGGTTTTCGTCATTAAAAACAGTAGCAGCTTGGCATGGATAATTTTATGAGACTTAAAGGAAAAACTGCAATCGTGACTGGTGGTGCATCCGGTTTCGGTGCGGGTATTGCCCGAAAATTTGCCGCTGAAGGCGCTCAGGTTCTTGTTGCCGATCTTGATATAAAGGGTGCGCAAGTTATTGCTACTGAAATTGGGGGCATTGCTCAACTTTGTAACGTGTCTGATTGGGACAGCGTTCTTGCAATGAAAAATACTGCTTTAAGTGCGCTTGGGCATTTGGATATTTTAGTGAATAATGCAGGTGCCACACATTTGCCTCTGGCGTTGGAAGACGTAACAACCGCTGATTTTGAGAAAGTTTACAACGTTAATATAAAGTCAGTGTACTTAACTGCGCAGGCATTTGTTCCTCACTTCAAGGAGCGTGGCTGCGGTGCAATACTGAACGTAGCGTCGACTGGAGGAGTGTCGCCAAGGCCCCGCCTCACATGGTACAATGCGTCAAAGGGCTGGATGATTACTGCGACGAAGGGGATGGCGGTTGAACTTGCACCTTCGGGAATCCGTGTTAACGCAATTAATCCAGTTGCAGGTGAGACCCCGCTGTTGAAGTCATTCATGGGGGAAGACACACCTGAAATCCGCGCAAAATTTTTATCAACGATCCCACTCGGTCGATTCTCGACCCCAGAAGATATGGGCAACGCTGCCTGTTTTTTATGTTCAGATGAGGCCAGTATGATAACTGGAGTAGCGCTGGAGGTTGACGGTGGACGTTGTATCTAAGCCTGGCCCAAAAAATTTAATAACAGATGTTACTGGACTACTGGTCGGCAATTCCCAAGTAGATTTTTTTAAGACCGGCACTACAGTTCTGGTTGGAGACAAGCCTTTTATGGCAAGCGTACATGTGATGGGTGGGGCTCCAGGAACTAAAGAAACTGATTTGTTAGCACCGGATAAAACCGTTGATCAAATTGATGCACTAGTCTTGTCTGGTGGATCAGCGTTTGGCCTTGATGCGTGTTCTGGTGTTATGGATGGCTTGCGAGAAATGGGTCGCGGTTTCCCAGTAGGTCCGATGCGGGTTCCAATAGTACCCGGTGCAATCATTTTTGATTTAATTAATGGTGGCAACAAGGATTGGGCGGAAAATCCATACCGTGAACTTGGACTTAAAGCACTCAAGGCTGCGTCATGTGATTTTCTTCTTGGCACGGCGGGCGCAGGAACGGGTGCGTTGGCTGCGATGCAAAAGGGTGGTTTAGGTTCAGCTTCTATTATTTTGGAAAATGGCTATACGGTGGGAGCCTTAGTTGTGGCCAATCCTATGGGTAGCGTCACCAGTGCTAGTGGTAAACATTTTTGGGCAGCCCCCTTTGAAGTAGATAGAGAATTTGGTGGTGTGGGTATTGATCCAACTTCCGCTAGTTTTGAGCGAAGACAGAGCCCCAAAGAAGCCGCGATGATGGTTTCCAATGCTGAGATGTCCAATACGACGATCGCAATTGTTGCCACAGATGCGCCGTTGAGTAAAACTCAATGCCATCGCCTAGCCGTTACGGCGCATGATGGAATGGCGCGTGCTATTATTCCGTCGCATACGCCTCTTGATGGTGATTTAATTTTTGGTGTTTCAACTACCATTGGCGCTGTAGATTATAATATATTTCGTGATTTAGGCGCAGCTTCTGCTGTCTGCTTAAGTCGTGCTATTGCTCGTGGCGTTTATGAGGCCACTGCCTATGCAGATGATATTTTACCGACATATCGGGCCAGCCAAACAAAACTGAAGTAAGGTAGTCAAGTAAATATTTAAGCTGTCAACATGGTTGCATGTGTCTAGGATTGCAGATTTTAGTATTTTCAAAGTGGACTAACTCTATGAAAGTCCTGCATGTATAGTAGTTGTTAAAGTGCCAACTTTATTAGCATGGCAACTTAGAAGCACTCCGCACGCACAAAAGTAGAAGCTCTTGTGAACAGAATTCCAAATATTAGTAAATTTATTGATGTAATACCTATTTGTCATTCAATCGTAAGCGTCCGGTGTTCCCCGCCTAATGGTGCAGATTTTGATGGGTTAGTGTCCACCATTGATAGTGGACACTAAGGGGCACTCTATGTCGGGAAGCAGACATTCGCTGCGGGTGCGTGTTGATCATCTGAACAGTCACATTGCGGACGCTGACATTCAATCCAACTGTGTTGAACCTGAACTCTGTAGAGCTAAAAAATGTTCCAAGGTCGGTTTTTGTAACTGGTAGGTCGGCAAATCTTTCTCTTTTATGGCGACTTAGGGCAATGTATGCGCAACGTGTAGGGGAGTTGTTCGCGATGAAGACGCAAGTAAAAGCTTTGGTTGTTGGTGGCGGCGCGGTTGGTACATCCATTGCCTACCATTTGGGAAAACGCGGCTGGGACACTATGCTCATAGAACGTGATGAGCTGACGTCTGGATCCACATGGCATGCTGCGGGGCTTTTGCC
>CEST01023451.1_pt1 | contig 12173 bp, 10 predicted proteins | sample 326921 | NCBI WGS metagenome assembly CEST01 (sample SAMEA2621509, study PRJEB7988) | marine metagenome | biome: marine biome (ENVO:00000447); feature: surface water layer (ENVO:00002042); material: "saline water (ENVO:00002010), including plankton (ENVO:xxxxxxxx)" | depth 5 m
ATTAAAATTAAGCAAGAGTGTAAAGGAAAAAATTGTTCTGTTAGTTGCTAGTATATTAGCCTCTCTGTACTTAGTAGAGGCTATTACGTCTATAGGTTTTATTAAAAAATATTCAAGAATAATTGCAGCCCATGAGCAAGGTATTGAGTTTGATTCACGTTCAAAATTACAGGTAATAGATGACTATAGAGATATTGGCGTAAATGCCGTTGCCCACGTAATTCCACGTGATTTTATTGATCCTGTAAGTAGCTTAAATACTGTGCCAATTACTCCTTTTAGCGGAATTTCTAATAGAATGACCGTTTTTTGTAATGAAAATGGAGAGTATGCAACTTTTGTTAGTGATCGTTATGGTTTTAATAATTTGGATGCATTATGGGATAGCGAGAAAGTAGAGTGGTTATTAATTGGAGATTCTTTTACCGAAGGCGCTTGTGTGGATCCAGATAAGAATATTGCAGGACAAATTCAATCGAAAACTGGAGAGTCTGTAATTAATTTAGGATATAGTGGTAATGGCCCTCTAATTGAACTGGCCACATTAAAAGAGTACGGTGAAATAAAAAAACCAAAAAAAGTTATTTGGCTGTATTTGGAGGAAAATGATCTAACCGAAAACCTTCCTTATGAAAAAGAAAGCTCATTTCTGTTAAATTATTTACAGCCTGGATTTACACAGAATTTAATTCACAAGCAAAAACTCATAAATGATTCTCTTAGTAAATATATCTTAAGTAGGGAAAATGAAAGAAGAAGTGTACGGAGTTTTATGTTTTTGAGTAATTTGCGCACATTTATAAAATTTGATTATCAGATAGCCAAAATTTTTAAAATCGATCCATTATTTGCCGAAATATTGATGGAGGCAAGAGACAGAGTAAATGCACAAGGTGGGCAGTTATATTTTGTTTACTTGCCAGAGTTTTCTCGTTATAGTTCTTCCAATGTTGATCACGGTAACTATAAAAAACGTAATGAAGTGATTAGCATTGTTCAAGATTTAAAAATTCCAGTAATTGACATTCATCAAAACTCTTTTATAAATCATAAAGATATTTTATCAATGTTCGCGCTTCGTATGAATGGGCATTACAGTGCTTATGGTTATAAGGAAGTTGCCAATACAATAATTCAACAAGTGAAGAAATATGAGAATAATAAATAGTTGGTGTTTTAAATATTTAGTATTCTTACTTTTTTAGAATTAATAAGGAGTATAGCGAAACATGAGTTGGTCGTATAGCAAATTTTCATCTAACAAGTGTGATTGGCAAAAAAACAAGATAGGCTGGGAGGCGCATTCGGTTCCTCCTAAAAAGGCAAAATTTCTCGTAGATGGATATTTATTGTTATTAAAGAGCCTTGGGTTGGATTTTATATTGAATCAAGAAAGGGTTAAAAATAGTACCGCTCTTGATATTGGTTCTGGTGCCGGATATATAGGACATGCTCTATTTAAGACCGGTTTTTCTGTACTATGTACAGAGCATACAAAACAAGGTGTAATTTTTCTTAAGGAGCAAAACCCAGAATTAGATGTAGAGCTATTTGATATCGCAAACCATAAATCAATTATTGATCAGAAATTTGACTTAATTATATGTAGAGAATTATATCCATTTACAAGAGTTAACTGCTTTGAGTCACAATTAGAATCGTTAGAAAATATTCTGAGTTATCTCAATAAGGAAGGGGTGCTTTTATTAATTGGGTCTACAATATCTTTTCCTCATTGTGCTAATTATAAATTGTTATTAGAAACATTAAACAAAAGCAACAAATATGAATACTTGCATAAATATGCAGAGTTATTTGTAAGTAGGCAGTTTTTCATGTTTTTTGGGCCACTACTTGTGAGAAATTTATCACGTTTATTAGCTCCAATATTTAAATTTATTGTTAACCCTTTATTAAATAAAAAATATGCTGATATTATGATTTATGTTATAAAAAATAAATCTATCGATGTATAAATAAAATAATGATTGTTTTTTAATTTAAATAGTGATGTTAATAAATAATTTACTTACCTCTGATCATGTTCGTTTTTTTAGTTTAGCTAGGTATGCACTATCTGAAGCTTTAAGAGTGTCTGGGGTGGGTGAGACAGACTATATACTTATTCCAGAATATATTTGTCGTGATATTATTGCACCAATTAATATAAACAATGCACAGGTTGTTTATTATAGTGTGGGAGAGGATTTAACTCCATTAGAGCCTCCCGAGATGTGGCCAAAAGCAAAAGCTGTTCTAGCAGTTAACTATTTTGGATTTCCACAAAATTTATCACCTTTTTTCCAGTATGCAGAACTTACTAATGCTGTAATTATTGAGGACAACGCTCATGGTCTTCTGAGTAAAGACGAAAAGATGCAATGGCTTGGGATGCGTGCAGATATAGGAATATTTAGTTTCAGAAAGACATTTTGTCTTTCTGATGGGGCGGCACTAGTTTTAAACAAGAATCAAGCAAGTATTCCAATGAAAGTACAATTGTCACCTACTGGTAAAGGCTTTAATCCAACTGCTAGAATTAAATGTAAAATTAAAGATATACCATTTATCGGTGTTTATTTATGGGTTCTTTTTGTAATCTTGGTTAGATTGTTCAGAAAGTTAAGAACTGGCCATGCTATCCCAACAATGATTAAGTCTCATCAATACGAGATTCCATACATCGGAAATCCGCATAGAACATTACTTAATCAACTTAAGCGCTATAATTATGATGAAAAGAATGAAATTAATCGTAGACGTAGACTTTATCACAAAGTCTCTATAATGGCGCAAAATAGAGGATTGGTATCAATCTTTGATTATCTTCCTGACGGAACAGTGCCATATGGTTTCCCATTTAGAGCCACTGAAGAAGAGGCGGCGCTATTTAGTAAGAGAGTTAGGTGGCTTGGTCTTGATCTTCTTAAGTGGCCAGATTTGCCTGATTGCATATCAGACCAAGAGGGCTATGATAACATTTGGTTTGTTAATTTCGTATGAGTCGGTCTCAGTTTATCAATATAATCAACTCAAGCTTATGTACTCAATTTATACACTATTAGAATGGCGTTAACTAAACAAGACGTTATTATATTTTCATCTATTGATTGGACGATCCATTGGCAGCTACATCATCAACTAACCACATCTCTTGTTTCTGCTGGAAATAGAGTTCTTTATATCGATAATACAGGTATTCGTTCTGCAAAAATCTCCGACACGAAGCGCTTAAAAGAGCGTGTACTTCAGTGGTATAAGGGTTCCCATGGTTTTTCCGCCATTGATAAAAATTTAACTGTATATTCACCATTGTTGTTGCCATTTCCTTACTCAAAATTATCTCTATTTATCAACAAACTAATTTTCAATAAATCTATATCTAGGTGGACAAGTGCAGCCAAATTTAATAATCCAGTCGTTATCTCTTTTCTTCCAACTCCATTAATCCAAAATGCAATAAAAAATATAGTTCCAAAATTATCAGTTTATTATTGTGCAAATAATATGGCAGAATCATCTATTTCTGCTAGTCAAGTCTCGTCCTATGAAGATAAATTTTTTAGTGATGTAGATATTGTATTTACGGCCGCTTGTGTTATTCAGGAATACGCCTCAAAATTTTCAGAAAAAGTTTTCTATTTCCCTCCTGGTATTGATTTTGATAAGTTCGATATTGCAATAAAATCCTCTGTAAATATTCCAGATGATCTTAATGATATTTCAGGACCCATAGTGGGATATATTGGAACTTTGGGAAGGGTACTGGACCAGAATATAATATGCGCAATTGCCGATCAGTGTTCCAATTTTACGATTGTATTGATTGGTCCGAAGTATACAAATATTAAGGAATTGGAGAAAAGAAAAAATATTGTTCTATTAGGTGCCCGGCCTCATGATCAATTGCCATATTATATTAAAAGATTTGATGTTGGCATTGTTCCATATGTTTGTAATGAATTTACAGAGGGCGTGTACCCATCTAAACTTAATGAGTATTTGGCTATGGGTATCCCATCAGTTTCTACAAATTTGAGAGAAGTTAGAGAGTCTACTAATAATTTTGCGAAAGTTGCCATTATTACAGACAGTGTTCAGGAGTTTGTAGACGCTGTTAGAGAATCAGTTGTAGAAAATAGTGTCTCATTTAAAGAACTACGAATAAAGGCAGCAGAGGCCAATAGTTGGGAATCTCGCTTTAAAGGAATGTCAAAAATTCTAGAAGAGAATATTAGATTTAAAGAAAAATCTATGTCAAAAGTTAACTGGCAGAATCGCTTTAATGCTTTTTTTAAAGCAAACAAATTCTATAAAAGAACGCTATCCTTTGTTTTATTGAGTTATTTAATAATTTTTCATACGCCTTTATTTTGGTTTATGGGAGATCAGTTAATAGTCAAAGATGCTCTCAAGAAGACAGATGCAATTGTAGTATTTAGTGGAGATGGAGAGGTAGATTACCAAAACTTAAGTTATCAGAAAAGAGCATTAGATGCCATTAAATTCTATGATAGTGGTTATGCTGATAAAATCATTTTGTCGTCAGGCAGAGAGCAAACTATTGCAGATGTAGAAATAATTAAGTTATATTTAACAAACAAAGGCGTGCCAGAGTCATCTATATATATTTTGGACAAGTATCCCGATAGTACTTACAAGAATGTAGTAATGGTCAATCAAATTCTTGATAAAAATGATATAGATTCTATTTTATTTATAACAGCACCTTATCATTCATTGCGTTCAGTGTTACTATGGAAAAGTTATGCGCCAAATATTGATCTTGTCGTTCCAAAAATGATTGGTTCTCAATCTGAAGATGTTAAATGGAGTATGAAATTAGACAATATAAAAGTTATTCTATATGAATATATGGCCATTATATACAATTGGTTGAAGGGAAGAATTTGATAGTTGTTATTACTGGAGGCACCGGATTCTTTGGTAGTTACCTTATTAAAGGCCTGCTGAATTATAAACATCAGGTTATTTTATTAAAGCGTTCAACTTCTAACTTACAACGTATTAATGAATATATATCAAAAATAGATATGTTTGATGTAGATATTCACTCTCTTGATGTATTATATGATAGGCATCCTAAGATAGATGTATGCGTGCATACCGCCACTAATTACGGCTCTAATAGTAATGCAAATGATGTTTTCCAAACTAACGTTGCATTCCCGTTTGGATTACTCTCATCGCTTCATATGGCGGGGTGTGATGTGTTTATAAATACTGATACTTTTTATACTTTATCTAAAGTTAGTAATAACTATATGCATATGAAAGACTATATTTCTTCTAAGTGGCATTTTAGAGATATTGGCGAAAAGTTTTCTTTGTTGGTGGGCATAAAGTTTATAAATATGAGGCTATTTCATCTTTATGGACCAATGGATAATGACTCAAAATTTGTTAATACCATATTGAAACAACTAATAATAAACCAGGACATAGAACTAACAGAGGGAACACACAGTCGAGATTTTATCTATGTTGAAGATGCCGTAAGAGCGTTTATTACAGTTCTAGAAAATAATGATATAGAAGGTAATCAGCATTATGATGTTGGCACTGGATCCATGACTTCGATTTATGATTTTGTTCAAATGGCACACCGTATAACTAAGTCAAAATCTAATTTATTGTTTGGAAAAAAGCAGATGCGTAATCATGAGTCTAAAGTGTCAAATATTATTGCAGAAATTTCTGAATTAAGTAAATTAGGCTGGTCTCCGAGCATTTCATTAGAACATGGGATGCAGTTATCAATTAACTATTTAGAAGATTCAGGATTAAAATAAGAAATTTATAATGGTCTTTTGTATTTACCTGTATTTAGAGAGACATGGAATTCTTTGTAGTTCTGTAATATAAGATATACAAATATAGAATATGCCCTTTGAACAAAAACTAAAAATTTCTAATTTAATTAGTAAAACTATTGGCAATGTTATACGTTCAAATGATTCTCACACTCTAATGTACCACTCAGTTAGTAAAAGTTTGGGAGAAAATGATGACATTTACAGTATTAATGAAAACCTTTTCAAGCTTCACATGGAGCACTTGAAAGAGGTAGATATTGATATAGTTCCTTTTTTTGATTGCTTTAAGAAAAAAAACACTTTGTCTATAACTTTCGATGATGGCTATCAAGATACTTATAAAGTTGTTATGCCAATCATGAAGGAATTAAAAATTCCTTTTACTGTATTCGTTTCTCCAGTTTTTGTCCAGTCATCAAACAATCACTATCTTGATATTCAAGAGCTGTTAGAATTATCCAAGGTTGATGGTTGTACAATTGGCTCACATGGTTATAGTCATTGCCGTTTAACTAGTTGTGATGATAATAAATTAAAGTCTGAACTGGAAGATAGTAAAGTATGGCTTGAGGATTTGTTGTCAACGTCGGTTAACGTTATGTCGTATCCACACGGCGATGTAAATGAACGTGTACTTTGTGCGGTAAAAAAAGCTGGTTATCTTATGGCGGCTAGTAGTAGGCCTGGAGGCAATAACCTTAGTACGGATCATTATTGTTTAAATCGTACCGATATATGGTCTACAGATGATATTAAAACATTCTCTTCAAAGATTAATGGGTCATGGGATTGGATGAGATTTTTTATTAAATAAGCAATGAAACCAATAATATCTATTTGTATTCCAACCTATAATCGATCTAGGCATCTATCTAATTGTCTGAATTCTATCATATTAAATAAAAATATTTCAAATCTAAATATACAAATATGTGTATCAGATAATTGTTCGACTGATGATACAGAAAAAGTTGTACGCCTTGCTCAACGTGAAATTGACATCGAGTATCAAAAAAATGAAGAGAATATTGGCATGTCTAGAAACTTTCTAAATGTGGTTAATATGGCACGGGGGGAGTTTGTTTGGTTGATTGGAGATGATGATCTATTAATGCCATCTGCGTTAATAGAATTGGAAGAAATGATCGATAATAACCCTGGCGTTGATTTTTTTTATACTAATTCATTTCACTTAACAACCGAGGAGATATTTTCTTATCCTCAGCCCTTTGATACTAAGTTTTTACCTATTAAAATGGATAAATTTTCATCATGGAAAAAAAAAGGTCAAATGGATTTTTTAGAACTCATCAATCCAAAAATTTCATTTGATTTTCTTGGGGGGATTTTTCTTTATGTATTTAAAAGAGATAATTGGCTTAAGAATTCAGATGTACTTGATAATGATGCACTTTACGATGTAAGAGTATTTTCTCACTTCGATAATACGTTTCCACAAATTAAAATATTTGCAAAAGGATTTTCACAATCTAAGGCTTATTTTAACCCTAATCCGTTAAGTGTTTGTTTGAGTGGAGCTAGAGAATGGGGGCCTATGTACCCACTTATTAGAAGTATTCGCTTGCTAGAGGCACTTAATGAGTATCGTAAAAACGGATTACCATACATTAAATATTGTAAATATAGAAATATTGCACTTAGTAACTTTATACCAGACCTAGTCTACATGGCTGTGCATAAAAATCAATCGGGTTACAAGTATATTAAACCATTAAATTTAATATTAAGTAATTGTTTATACCCTCGTTTTTATTGGTCATTCTTCAACTATTTGATCAGAAAAATAAAGAAATTATTCACAATAATATTTTAATATGGACAGCATTATTAATCATATTTTTCCTACCTTACAAATGAAAACAATGGTTTATTTTGTGTCCGAAGATTGTTTTTTTTGTTCACATAGGTTGCCATTTCACGCAAAGCTTTGGGCAGAGTCTTTAGGTAAAGTTAATGTTTTAGGTTGGACTGTAGGTGGGCAAATAAAGGGTTATGCGACAGGTTTACGGAGGCGGCTAAGTTGTTCGATCATCTCAAGAATGGTGAGATAAAGTGACCACGAGCGATCCCCAACCTCGCATCGTGATTTTGCTGCCCGATTTTAGCGGTGGTGGTGCCGAGCGTCTTCATATTCTGCTGGCAAACCACTGGCACGCTCAAGGAATCAAAGTTGACTTTGTGTTGATGCGACGACGTGGCGACTTAATTGGCTTGTTGCCCGATGGTATTGGAGTTGTTGACTTGGGCGTGGAGCGTATTCGGGAGGTTATTCTGCCGCTTGCACGGTACTTGCGAAAAGCCCGCCCTGATATCATTATTGCTGCCATGTGGCCCTTAACGTCTGCGGCCGTTGTGTCATGGCGGTTGGCTGGCAAGCTGGGACGTCTGTATTTGAGCGACCACACGCAGTTAAGCATTTCGTGTAGGCCAGAACTCAATATGTCACCATGGCTTCTTGCGGCAGTGATGCGACTTACTTATCCTGCCGCAAGTGGACTGATTGCTGTGTCAGAGGGTGTCAAACAAGATATGTGTCGATTGGGTGGGTTTGCTGACTCGCAAGTTCGTGTTATCTACAACCCTGCTGCGACTGACGTATCGCCACAACCGGAACCGAAAAGTGTCAGACAGAAATTATGGGGCGGTGGTTTCGATCATCACATTCTTTCAGTAGGCACCCTTAAAGTGCAAAAGGATCATGTAACTTTAATAAGAGCGTTCGCCCTTTTACCTGCGTCACTGAACGCGAAGTTGACGATTTTGGGTGAGGGCACTCTTCGTGCTGAACTGGAGGCGTTGGTCCAGCAGTTGGGTTTGCAGGACAAGGTTGCAATGCCGGGTTTTGTGGTTGATACCTACCCTTGGTACCGCGCCGCAGATTTGTTTGTTCTGTCCTCGCGGTGGGAAGGTTTCGGCAACGTCATCGTAGAGGCGTTGGAGTGTGGTGTTCCAGTCGTGAGCACTGATTGCCAGAGTGGTCCGGCAGAGATCCTTGAGAACGGCCGAATTGGCCGGCTCGTATCGATACAAGATCCCGCAGCACTTGCAGCCAGCATTACGGAATCTCTCAAAACTCCCGTCGACCGGGAATTGCTGATGCGGCGCGCGCGCGATTTCTCGGTCAGCACAATTGCTGATAAATATCTCGATTACTTTGGTTTGCATAAGGAAAGCTAAATGTTGATTAACTCCGTACGTCATTGCCCACTTTGCGACGCCAGAACAAGCGGCGTCACTTTTCCGTATATTACTAAATTCAACGCAGTCCAATTTGAATATCTTAAGTGCGTTGCCTGTTCCAGTGTTTTTGTTAACCCTGTGCCGGACAGTCAAACCTTTGCAAAAATGTATGCCAAGGCCGTCTATCATGACTGTGATTATGAAGCACCTGCGGGCTGGTCCTATGCTGATTCCGCAAACTTACTTAAGAACTATCTACCAACCGCTGCGAAAGTTATGGACTATGGATGTGGTGTAGGGGCATTTTTAAAAGCCTTGGCGCAAGAGGGATTCAAACCATATGGAGTCGAGTTCGATGAAGATGCAGCAAGATTTGCCGGGCAGAATGCAAATTGCGAAACATTTTCCGTTGATCACTTTCTGGCGTTAACCGATAAGCCAAAGTTTGATGCAATCCACTTGGGCGATGTGCTTGAACATCTGCCCGATCCTGCGAGCACCCTCAAGAACTTATTATGCTACCTGAAGCTAGGCGGTGTGCTATTTGTTGAAGGGCCGTTGGAGATAAACCCAAGTCCGGTTTATTGGGCAGCCCGCACTTTCGGCGCGTTCAAACGGATTTTGAGACCAGGTTTGGTCGGGAGCGATGCACCTACTCACTTATTCCGAACGGGTGCCAAGCAACAGTTGGCTTTTTTCCTACTTACTGAACCACGTCTTGAGTTGATATCTTGGACTGTTTACGAAACTGGATGGCCCTATACCGAAGGTGGCACAGTTAAACATGCCATCGCAGGCATCGCACTACTTATCGGGGGTAAGCACTTATTTGGTACTACTTTCGGCAACCGGTTTCGAGGGGTGTTTAGGTATCAACACGCACTGCCAGCTTTCGGCGTTACGGAGTCAGGTATCGTGCCAGAGGGGTGCAAATGACAAAGCGGGTGGCAATCATCGACTACGGGCACGGCAACGCCAACTTGATTAAGAATGCATTGGCCGAATTGGATGCTTCTTCAGTCTATTCATCTAACGCGGCAAAGATAGACAGTGCAGACTGCCTGATCCTGCTAGGCGTCGGTCACCATCGTTCTGCAATGATGTTCCTGGTGGACAGGAGGCTGGTCGCGTAACTTACAGAAGCAGTGATGATCCACAAGAAGCCTGTTTTAGGGATCTGCTTGGGCATGCAGTTGATGACCGATAGAAATGAAGAGGGCGGAGAGGTAGGACTCGGGTGGGTTAGGGCGGAGACGCGATGCAGCATTACGGGGCCAGATCTTCAAGCAATCGTCAGTTTGCCTCCCAAGTGGTATAAGAATTTTCCAAATAACGAATCCATTCTGGGGAAAATCTATAACATATATCGATTGCTCGCAAGAAAAGAAAAAACGTCGAATTTTTGATGGTGTGATCTTTGTTATTTATATTTGGTTTTTAAGGTGGTATTGGTATTAAATGACTCATATTCTTTATATTAGCTATGACGGCATGCTGGAGCCCTTGGGGCAGTCCCAGGTGTTGGCCTACCTCAAGCGCCTGGCGAATGGCCGGCGTATTCATCTCATCAGTTTCGAGAAGGCAGACGATTGGGCCAATGTAGCCGAGCGCGTGCGTCTGGCGCGTGACATTGCCAGCGCGGGTATCGCGTGGCACCCGCTGCGCTATCACAAAACACCTAGCGTTCTGGCAACAGCCTTTGATATTATGCAAGGCATCATCGTAGGTGTCTGGCTATGCGTACGTTATAAAATAAAAATCATCCATGCACGAAGTTATATCCCTTCTGTTATCGCCTTAACGTTAAAAAAACTATTCAATGTTAAATATATTTTCGATATGCGTGGCTTTTGGGCTGACGAACGTATTGATGGTGGTCTGTGGCCTAAAGGTGGACGCATATATCGTGTGGCAAAATGGTTTGAAAAACGTTTTTTACTATCTGCTGATAGTGTCGTTTCACTTACAAATGCTGCTGTCGATGAAATGAAAAAATTTGATTATCTACAAGGAAGATTGCCAAATTTTAAGGTTATTACTACATGCACTGATCTCAATTTATTTGATTTTAAAAAAACTAATATTAATAATTCATCAAAAGAGTCATTTGTTTTGGGTTACGTTGGGTCTGTTGGTGTTTGGTATCTTTTCGATGAGACACTTAACTGTTTTAAATTGATTCTAGAGAAAGTTCCATCCGCTCAGCTTCATATAATTAATCGTGGTGGTCATCAATATATCCGTGAAAGGCTTATAGATAAGAGGATCAATCCAAACAAGGTAATGATCGAAACATCTGATCACGCTGGTGTGGCAAAGGCGATGCAAAGTATGGATGTGGGCATATTTTTTATCAAACCTGTTTATTCAAAAATGTCATCAGCACCAACTAAATTGGGGGAGTTTTTAGGCTGTGGTATTCCTTGTTTAAGTAACACTAAGGTTGGTGATATGGCTGTTATTTTAAATGATGAAAAAGTAGGTGTTGCACTTGATTCATTTGATGAAACTTCGATGAAGTTAGGTATTGAAGAGCTTATGACCTTATTAAACGACCCTGAAATTAGAGAACGATGTCGAAGTACTGCTTTGAAATATTTTTCTCTCGACATTGGAGTGCGTTCTTATAACCATATATACAACAGATTGATCAGTTAATCATACATACCTGGATGTACGATTGATTCTCATGTTATCAGCGATGGAGTTAAGAACATTAAAAATCAAGGGTCTAGATAACTTTAAAGGCATAATAACATGATAATATGTTGCTATGTCAATGAAAAATAAGCATGTAATTCGTTCCCATATTCCTGAGAAGAAATTTAGAGAAATAATTTACTTATTTTCTGAGGATTTGAGTGCAACTCAAATCTCTCATTTAACAAAAATATCTAAACCAAGTATTAACAAATATTTGGCAGCTATTAGATTTAGAGTATTTGAGTATTGCCAAGATCAATCACCACTGAAAGGTGAGATCGAAGTTGATGAAAGTTATTTTGGCGCCAGAGGAAAAATCATAGTTTTTGGTTTGTTAAAAAGACAAGGTAAAGTTTATACTGAAATTATCTATGATTGCTCTGCAGCTGTGCTGCAGAAGTTTATTAGAGAAAAGGTTGTGACGTTGGCAGT
>CEST01039796.1_pt1 | contig 12071 bp, 9 predicted proteins | sample 326921 | NCBI WGS metagenome assembly CEST01 (sample SAMEA2621509, study PRJEB7988) | marine metagenome | biome: marine biome (ENVO:00000447); feature: surface water layer (ENVO:00002042); material: "saline water (ENVO:00002010), including plankton (ENVO:xxxxxxxx)" | depth 5 m
ATATTTTCATCTAATTCAGAATTAGTAATATATATGTATAATGGAAAATTAAATAACATGAAAAATGTTAAAAATAATAATATAGTAGGAATCCAACTCAATATCTGTAAACCAAGATTACAAAATACTAATGTTATTAAAGAAAATATAATTAATAATGTTATCTTAATTAATATATTATATGATTTACTTTTATTCGTATTATTAACAACCTGTAAATATTTATAATTTCTTTTATCAAATGAATTTTCTACATTAGAAAATATATCATACAATAAATATATTGTAACAAAAATTATATTTATTATAATTATATTTATACAAAATTTATTCATATATATAAATTACAAACATAATATTTTTATTTCATTTAATACATTTTCTAATTGATTTATTTTTTCTAATATAGTAGTATTATTATTATTATTTTTATTATTATTATTATTATCATTATCATTATTATCATTTGATGATTTATTTTGTAATATTTCAATATATTTGTCTTTTTCTTTATGTGCTGTTATTAATTCTTTAACATGGTCTTGTTGTTTTTTAAGTATTTCAACTATTTGTTCATTATTTAATTCAATATGTTGACCATCTTGATTTAAAACAATTTTACCACCATTATTATTTTCCATCATTTTTTTGCGTTCTTCTTCTATTTCTTTTATTTGTTTCAAAACATCTGGTTTATTAACAGGATCACCGGGTTCATACTTTTCTAATAACCCTTCTATTTTATTCATATAAAAATCTCTCATATCATCATCTTTTACAAATTCTTCAACTGTTTTATTAGATACTTTTTGAAATTTATTTTCTCCATTTTCTAATAATTTTTTCTTATCAAATGTATTATGTATATGAGAAAATACTAATATTGTTTTTTTTGGTTCTAACTGAACAAATGGAACCGTATAATTTTTTAAAAATTCTTTTTCTTCTGCTAATGAAGCATTATTATTATAACTATGATCATTCAATAATTCTTTTTTAAAAGCAAAAGTTCCGGCGGTTGCGTGTTTAGGTCCATAAGGACCAAATTGATACATTTTTTGTATATGTTTAAACCATATATATATTTCACTTGCGCCGGCACATAGTGCAGATGGATGACTTAACAACATATTAACAGCATGTGATACTCGTTCAGGCGGATAATAATCATCATCATCCATATAAACAATAATATCTCCAGATGATTTCTCATGCATTATATTTCTTTTTTTACCAAGTGGCATTTTTTCATCATATTTAAAATATTTGACTTGTTCAATATCTTTAACCAAATCCTCTATTGGATCACTGCCATCATCAATAATAATCCATTCAATCTTATCTTTTGGATAATCCTGATGATTAAAACATTTAATAGTATATTCAAAAAAAGGTCTTCTATTAAATGTTGGAGTACATATACTTACCAAAGGCAAATTTTTCTTTGATTTTTGATTTTTAGTCATATTAACATAATAAATTGTTACTTTTAAATCTTTTACATTTATAAATTATTATTTATAATCTATATTTTATATTTTACAATTTAAAATGTGCAATATACATCGTAAATATCTTATTTGTACATCGGACAAGGGGAACAAGTTTACAAAAATATTTATAAAATCATTATTTTAAATTATTAATCATTAACTAAATTATAAATTATTATTAATGCTAAAATCGCAGACATTGTGCTCACAACTGTTGTAGTGTTCTCGCCAAATATTTGTTTGTCAGAAATATTTATAATTACAGCAGTGCATAACATATATGTTAATATTTTGTATCTATTTCTCATTATTCTAAAAATGAAATGTCCGCCTTTTGTGAAAGGAACAATTAAAAATATATACAATAATCGTAATACTATAAATAATAACGTTATTAACATAACAACTGGTAACACAAAACCTGTCAAAAATAAAACAAAACAAACACATGTTAAATATAGTAACTTTTTAAATAATAAAATGAATTCAGATAAATCAATAAAATCTAGTGAAAAAACATTTAAAGTGTTAATTCTGTTATTTAATTCATTGGTTTGAACGGGCTCGAACTCCTTAATGTTTTGACTGATACGGGATGGTCTATAAGCCATAAAACCTAATGGACCGAATACAATAAGACTTAATAACCTCATAATGAATTGGAAGCGCACAGCCAACTCCGGCGCTATCCACTCGAGAAATCCTTTAAACACTATGCTTTCTTTAAACGTTGAGTCGCGACAATATATCAAATATGAATATAAATAGTTATTTAATTTTATATACGTAATAAAACTTAATAAAATTGCAATTATTATGCTAAATTCTTTTTTTTTCCCAGTGGTTTCTACAAGCATAAAAAGCATTGTTAATATAAATAATGCTACTAAAATAGTTAATATAGAAATTGTTGAACTTTCACTAGTTAAAAATTTTTTTAATGGTGAATATTTCCCATTGCCTTCTCTATTTACCTCTTTATTTATTCTATAATTGTCAAACTCTTGTTTTTGTTCTTTTGTCAAGTTAGTGTAATCAAATGGATATAATATTAACTTATACCATTTTGCCATTTCAGTATTAGCTGTAATTTCATCATCGACTGACCCACTTCCTGGCGTATATAGGCTTTTTACACTAAAAATTATAATACCACTTAATATTAATAATACTAATATAAAAAATTTCTCTAGTGTATTTAATTTATGAAAGCCTTCAAAAATTACGCGACCATCGGGATGTCTTGGTTGAATTATAGATATCGCGATTAAAATAAATGTTGTCCATGCACATACAGTTCCTAATAAACATAAAATACCATCCCTAATACCCTTTGAATTCTTTATAGGAACAATAAAAATATACATATAATGAATAATAGTTATAATTGAATATGTAATATATAAAATTATAGAACATGCTAAAGATACTAATATCAAAATTGATATTAATGGTATAGATAATGGCAATAACACAAATATTATAGATGATAAAAAATTAGATCTACTAATATATTTATTATAAATAGTAGATAATGAACCAATACACTTATTAAATATGTATCTTAATGGTATCAATAAACACAATATTAATATAACAATTGTCCTGAAAAAATATTTTATACTTTCACTATCAAAATTTTTTTCGCCATAATCAATAATATTATATGGAAAGGGGCGGTCATTGTTATGTGTGGTCCACGCATCTTCGCGTATACATATAGTTTTATCATCGTTACTTAATATTGGATACACTAATGTTCGTACATTTGTATTCCCGCCACTTTGGGTTATTGCACGTTGACAACGTTGATACGGGAAATTTGTCAATCTATATCTAAAAAAATAATCTATTAATGATATGTTAACTTTATTATTATCACCTATATTTTTACATGTATTTGTTACATATATACATTCTACTCCGTTACCATATTTTAACCAAAATTCTAAACAACACGATATAAACGCATGTATTAAAATAGCTACTAAATATGATATAATAATAACAATAAGATTATTGTTTAAAAGAACATCTGTTATATTTTTTCTAATTGGAGATGTATTACAAATAGGTATTTCTACATCTATTAGAAAATGATAATAATCCATAGTATCACCAGTAGCATGCTTTAATTTTACAACAAATTCATCGTTATTTATTTTTGTATATAGATCTATGGCTGGATCTTTTTCTAATAATATACCGTGTTCATCTATAACATCATCCTGGTCACCATCTGTTTCGCTTGACCTGTATGTATCTTTATCAAAATATATAGAATTAATAATCATTTTTTTGTAAGTAAATTTTGTTTTAGTATCGTTGGTTTTTGGTACATTTTTATATAAGGCATTTATTTTTTTTTGAATAAAGTTTTGCATCTCTTTACGTAATTTACGTATTTCAGTCATATTTGCTTTTGGAACAATATATAGTGGATTCAATAATTCATCATAGTTGCTCGACATGCTATTTTTATCCTGCTTAAATTGATGATCACGAAGTGTACCATCACTTTTTTTGGTTTCTATAAAATTATCAAAGGCACCGGTTCTAGCATTTTCATGATTAATTGTATTTATAAATTCTTTATAAATTTCATGATCTATAATATTATTTATTCCGTCTATAAAATTAACACCAGTAAGACTAGATACATTAATGCAATCTTTTATAAAAGGTGTAGCGCTAATTTGCATTTTTAAATCTTCATAAGTTATATTATCATTAATTTTGATAGGGAGCTTTGTTATAAAATCCTTCTTGTCTTCAGTTTTATCATCATCAAACATGTCAATAATACTGTCGTTGTCAGTAATACCAACCTTATCAGGATTTAATAATTTTAATCTGGCGGGTAATGTAATATTGTATACAGTTTCTGTATCACTCTCATCAGCAATTTCAATAAATGGAAAAATGCAATAACATCCATTAATTTCATCTAATATATTATTACATTCTATTAAGCTATGTTTTTTCCATTCTTTATATTTGTGTGTTAATATTACAGATGCTATTATAGAATCTATAAAAAGTATTTTTTCATTTCTAGATGCTTCTTTCCATTCCGTTTTTAGCGGTTCCTTAGTATCATCCACATTATTTAATCTAATATATGCAGCGCTTATATCATATGATGAATTCAAGTTTAATTCAGTAGATGTATCGATGATGTCACCTTTTAATCTTATTTTGAAATATTTTTTATAATCAATTTCATTGTTTGAATTTCTAATCATATATTTATCTTGTTTTAGTATACAATTTTTTATATTATTACTATCACTCTCATCAGCAATTTGTTCCTTATAAATTGGTTTATTAATGTTATTTAAATCAATATCAGAATCTGTTCCTGGCATTAATATATACTTTATTAAAATAATATAATAATATATTTTTTGATATTGAAAAAAACATATAAAAAATAATTTAAATATTATTTTTTATTAATTTTTATAATATGGATAACAATAAATTTTATAGTAAAGAAAAATATTATGATTTTAAAGATGTATTAATTTTACCATGTAATTCTAATATAAATTCAAGAAATTTAGTAAATTTAACTATTACAAAAAATTTTAACAATAATGACGTATATAATGGTATTCCTATAATGGCTTCTAATATGACAACAACTGGAACATTTGAAATATATAATGTTCTAAATAAACATAATATGATTACTGTATTTAATAAATTTTATAAATTAACTGATTATTTAAATTTCAAAAAAAAATTTAATATAGATTTAAATCCAGAATTATTCATGATTTCGACAGGTATATCTGATAATGATTATACTAATTTAGTCGAAATATTAGATAATATTAACTGTAAATATATATGTATAGACATTGCTAATGGTTATATAAATAATTTCTATGATTTTTGTAAAAGAATCAGACAAAAATATTCAAACAAAATTATTTGTGCTGGAAATGTATGCACCAGCGAAGGTGTTAAAGCTCTAATAGATATAGGTATTGATATTATTAAAATAGGTATAGGTTCGGGTGCTGCGTGTACAACAAGAATAAAAACAGGTATTGGTGTGCCTCAATTATCTTGTATATTAGAATGTTCAGACTATGCTAAAAAGTATTCAGTAAATAATAAAAAATTTTATATTTTAAGCGATGGAGGCATAACGTGTCCTGGAGATCTAGCAAAAGCTTTTGTTGCCGGTGCAGATTTTGTAATGATAGGTGGTAGTTTTGCTGGTCATGATGAAAATCCAGGAGATATAGTTGAAATAAATAATGAAAAATACAAAACTTTTTATGGTATGAGTTCTGAGTACGCAATTAAAAATCATTATGAAACAAACAATACATTAAATTACAGATCATCTGAAGGTAGATATTTAAAAATAAAGTACAAAGGCAAATTAATAAATACATTAAACGATTATTTAGGAGGATTAAGAAGCACTTGTTCATATACCAATTCATCCGATTTAAATAATTTATATAAAAATGGAAAATTTATATTAGTAAACAATCAATATAATGATAGTTTAATCAAATAAAATAAATAAAATAAATAAAATAAATAAAATAAATAAAATAAATAAAAATATATAAAATAAATATTATCTGTTAAATTATATTTATTTTATAATAATTTTATATTAAAATATATAAATAAACTATGGCCACCGCTGCCCGCCCCGCCACCCCCGCTCCAGCACCTGCACCCGCACCCGCACCCGTCCCCGCGCCCGCACCCGCTCCCGCCGCAACCGCCGCCGCCAGAGGAGCCACCGGAGGAGGAGCCCTTAGAGCAATTTATAAAAAAATATTAAGCCATCATGGTAGCTTTATGGACTTACATGAATTTGTAAGAAATACAAGTATAACCGGTGATGCTATTAGAGCCACGCAACCAATCATACGTAATAATAATCTGCTATTCATGTTAAGAATATATATTTTAGTTATCTCAGTGTGTTTTGCAACTGTGAGTGGTATACTAATACATGATGCCTGGTCAACTGATAGTTTACAAGATAGTAATGCATGGCTGCTGAAAGTGTTTGGTGGTATTTTAGTTTATAGTATTTTAAGTTTTATAATCTTCACATGTAGATTTTCAAAACGAGAATAGTACGTGAAATTTCATACTAAACTTTAAAAGTAATCTATTTAATAATTATAAAATTTATTTTATACATAAAATAAATTTTATATATATAATATAAATTATATATATAAAATAAATTATATGTATAAAATAAATTATATGAAAAATATTTTAAAAAATTTAAAATATGTATATAAAATATTATTTTTGATAATATTATTTTTAGTATTTATGTTTTTTTGTATTTACAAATTGAATAATACCAAATCATTAAAAGAATTTTATGAAAATATGGTAGACAATTGTAATTCTTGTAGTGCTAAACCGTATTCTGGTAATTGCAAACCGATATATGATATAAGTTTTAATAAAAATACATTAAAATCTCCCGAAAATAGAGATATATATGATATAAGTTTAATAGATATAAGTTTGGTATTTTGTCAATGGGAATCTATAGGAAATAGTTGTATGTTAGACAAAGATAATAATTTTGTGAAAAATTATAAAGATTATCTTTGTTGTAATGAAAGTATATATACAAATAATTTAAAAAATATAAATAATCAATTAGGATTAGAAAGTAATTGTGGTAACTTAAATCGTTATCAAGTTGATTTGACATCATTTTTTGATAAAAATACAGTAAATAAAATGTGTAAAGATCAAACTGTAATACATAATAAAAATGTACATGATAATACTATTTTACAAGTAAAAAATGATATAAGTGGTGCAGTTTTTTATAAATATAGTATAGATTTAAGTTCAATATTTTTAGATGAATCATTAACTAAAAGAGAATTATTAGATTATTTGAATGTATATGAAATAAAATATATAAAAACTTACCAACCAGTTAATGATATACCAGATGGAATTACTCAGCATAGTGCTATAATGAATGAATATGAAACAAACGAAGAAACAAGACGAGAATTTAAAACAATTACAGATATTAGTATAAATATAATAAAAAATTATTTAAAAAATTTAGATGATAATGATCCTTTGTATGATGATTATTATTATAATATAAAGTATGATTTATTAAATATGATAAGTGTAAGTAATGTTTCATATTATACTATAAAATATGTACCATTTACAAAAAATCAAGTAAGTGATTATATAACAAATTATAAAAAAAATAGTAATTATGTTCCTCCAATATATGCTAGAAATAGAACATTACTAGCAGATGAATATATGGATTGTAGTGGTGATATTCATGAAACACAAGATTTATATACTGAAAATTTGTATTTTGATGATTTAACAAAACCTGATAATCCATATGATTTAAATATAATAGATAATAGTAATTATTTTTTTACACGAATTGGTAAAACAGATAATTATGATGATATATCATGGGGATCTTATAAAAATACACAAGACACTCCTCTAGTTGATAGAGAAATGGAAAATATTTATATTGATTCATTAAATAATAATTTATATAATAATATAGACGATAATAATAAAGTATCGGTGAATGTAATAAATACATATTTAAACGCGATAAATAATTTTTATGAAAAAAATATAAATAAAAGATTTTTTGATAATACAGATGATAAATTAACATTTGAAAATAATGAATTAAAAATAAATAGAAATTCATTTTATTCAAATCAAAATATACCAAATGATATTAGTTATAGTTGCTATGACAACCCAACAAGACGGAGTGAATATTGTGGTCCAGAACCATATTATGAAACAAAAATAAATTAAATTAATAATACAGCGATATATTAAATTATAATTTTAATTTATAATAAAACAAATATATATAAAAATAATATCAATAAAATATAATATATAATGAATTTATTAAAAGATAATTGGACATTATATATTCATCTTCCAACAGATATAAATTGGGCATTAAATAGTTATAAGAAAATAACAACATTTAATAAATTAGAAGATTCAATAGTGTTGTTAGAATATATGAATGATGAATTGGTAACAAAATGTATGTTATTTATTATGAAAAATGATGTAAAACCAATATGGGAAGATTCTAATAATTCACAAGGTGGATGTTTCTCTTATAAAATATCAAACGATATAGTTCATTCAGTGTGGAAAAAATTATGTTATTTATTAATTGGAAATACATTAATAGACGATATAGAAATATTATATAATATAAACGGAATTTCTATAAGTCCTAAAAAAAATTTCTGTATTATCAAATTATGGTTAAACGATGTGGAACATATGAAAAATAATAAAATATTTTCAAATTTATTGAAAGAAGAAGAAGAAGAAAAAGAACAAGAAGAAGAAGATGAGAATAATATACAAGATCCTTTTAAAATTCATGAATTATGTGATATTGATAAGCAGTTATGTATATTTAAACAACATAAATTGTTATATTAAATTTTCTGATTCAATATATTAGGTAAATATATAAACAAAAAATTATAACTAATCAAAATATCATATGGTTTGATATTATTAGTTTTATTATTATTTTTTATATCTTCATATCCTAATTTTATAACATTACAATAATATATAGCTTTTTTAAAATCATTAATTAAGTTATTATTGTAATTCAAGTTATTAATTTTTATTTTTAAAATTTTATCTAATTCTTCAATTTTGTATTCTGAAATATTATTTAATAAATTCAATTTATAATTCATGTTAATTCTACATATAGGACAATTATCTGCTTTTATTAACCAATTATATAAGCAGTGATCATGCATCAAATGATTATTAATACATTTATATTTACATGCATTAGATATTAAATCTAATTCACAGCATATTGCGCATCTATAAGAATTTTTATAAAAATTCATAATTTTATCTTTATTTTTTGAAATATTTTTGTTTATTAATATAATTTGTTTATCATAATTCATATAATATAATTATTTATATATATATATAATTATATATAAATAATTACAACAATTTTATATATTTTTTTAGGTAGATGGTAAAGGAGCGAGACATAATTTAATCTCTCCTAAACTAGCAACATTATATTTAACAATTAATGGCATGTTATTTTCCAAATAAATTTCTATTTGGCTACATAAATTTGTACATTTTATAAAATAAATTAAATTTTTTAATGAAAATTCACCTTGTATAATTTTTGTTAATTCTTGCTTTTGAATAAACTGCATAGATCCGGACATCTCTGTCCTTCTAATTTCAGCATTAGCAAATTGTCCACGACATATAAATATAAGTTCATCACATACTGATTTTATCTCTAATTTTTCTGATATATTTGCCATATCTCTAATAATTTTTTGAAAATCTACTGATGGCATATTAATTATTGATGAATAATTTACATTTGGAATATCGTGTTCTTCGTTTTCTGGTTCAATTAATCTTAACTTTTGGGTCTTACATTGTTTTATATCTCCATTTTCAAATCTTAAACCTAATTCTGTTATAACGCCATCATCGTAGTCGTTTTTTTCAATAAAAATTGTTAATGTATCATCATTGTCAACTGAACTAATTAATTTAAATAAATGTAACATATTTACACCTATAATAATTTTATCATACAAACAGTCGTATACTTCAAAATTATCAGCTTTTAAAAATAAATGAACTAATATGGTATGTGATTTGTCCATATTAATAATTTTTATTCCTTGTTTAGTGAAAATAATATTGGTATCTAATAGTATATCCTTTAATGCGCTCATCAAAATACGGAATGGAGCGATTTGAACTGTCTTAATAGTTAATACATTTGAATCATTTACATATGATGACATTATTCAATACTTATGGTTATATTTTACAAAAATCTTTAAATCTTTATTATATTTTTAATATTATTATATTTTAAATATTTTATTTTTACATAAATTAAATACCAGAGTTAACCATACTATTAAACATATGACTATACTTATAAATATTTTTTATATAACTTTATTTATAATAATTATTTTTTAAAATTCTGATTCAAATTCAATTAATATTGGACAGTGATCAGATGACATTATTTCGTCACAAATTTTTAATGATTTCACTATTTTAACTAGATTATATGTAATTAATATATAATCTAATCTCCATCCATTTGTATTACTTCTTTTTTGTTTCAAAAAGTTAGACCAATAAGTTGAAATTCTTTCAAATTCTTTTGATACTCTAAATATATCTGTTAATTTATTTTCTTTCAAAAAATCATTAAACATCGTAATTTCCATCTGCAAATGTCCAGCTACTTTGTTTAATTTTTGTTTTGAATTAGATACATCTAGTTCTGTCAGAGCTACATTAAAATCACCACACAAAACTAATTCTTTATTTATAGAAGTTTTTAATTCATTTACGTAATTTGAAAAATTATTATTAAAATTTTCTCTATATGAAAATCTATCACTAGTTAAAGATTGCGAATTAGGAACATAAATGTTAATTAAAACAAATTTTTCAAATTCTAATACAATTAGTCGCCCTTCGCTATCAAAACATGGTGTTGGTATAATGTTAATTGGTTCAATTTTAGACCAAATACATGTTCCACTTAATCCTTTTCTTTGTGTAGTTCCATTAGATGAAGCCCAATATCTATAAGGGTAATTATTTTCTATAATTTCATTTAATTTTATTTGATTTGGTTCGCATTTTGTTTCCTGAATACACAAAATATCTATATTTTCATCATACAAAAAATCAAAATTATAACTTTTGATTCTAGCACGGAGCCCTGCAACATTCCATGAAGCAATTTTCATATATTATAATAGAATAATTATATATTAATCAAGATATAATTATTAAACAATATCAATTTTATATAAAAATATCATTATAAATTATTTACTTTAAGACGCAATATATCTATTTCTTTTGATAAATTTTCTATCAATTTGTTTTGATTATTTATTATTTCAAAAATATCATTTAAACTTTGAATTTCATTCACTTTTATTATATTATTCATATTAAATTCTATATTGTTTAATTTACTATTTATTATATTATAACTAATTTCATTTGTTATAATTGATTCTTTTAATCCAGCAATACAATAGTTGAATATATTATTATAATTTAATTTATATGGTTCGGTTTCTGAACCTTTTATTACACTAAAACTTAAATCATTTATTTTTTCTACATCTTGGGCTATTAAACCTATTTCTTTAATATATGGTTCTGTTATTTCGCCAGTATAATCTATGTGTTTGAAAGTATTTGTTTTGTCATATACTATTGGATTTAAACTTTTTATTATATTAAATGTATTTGTTAATTTTTTCTCATTATGTTTCAATCTATCATCACTAAGAATAGGCCCACCCATTATTAATTGTGCATTTCCTGTTATTTCTTGTGTTCCTATAAATATTTTTGTTTGTGCATATAAAATGTTACATGATATATCATTACTACATATATCAATACAAGATATATCCCCATTTATTGATATATCGTTGTTTATGTACAAATTATTAGCACATATATCTAGAC
>CEST01018353.1_pt1 | contig 12034 bp, 13 predicted proteins | sample 326921 | NCBI WGS metagenome assembly CEST01 (sample SAMEA2621509, study PRJEB7988) | marine metagenome | biome: marine biome (ENVO:00000447); feature: surface water layer (ENVO:00002042); material: "saline water (ENVO:00002010), including plankton (ENVO:xxxxxxxx)" | depth 5 m
TAATTTTAACAGACTAAAATTATTTATTATTATTATGAAAATCTGGAAAGATATAAATTGGACCAAAGTAAATCTGATGGTATTTGATTTGCAGCGCAAAATTTTCAAAGCAAGTGTAAATAAATCGATTGGTAAAGTAAGATATTACCAAAAAACCTTAGTAAATAGCCACGAGGCTAAATTAATAGCCGTAAGAAAAGTGACACAGGATAATCGTGGGAAAAAAATACCCGGCGTTGATGGTAAATTAGTGCTTAATCACTTAGAAAGAATAAAGTTAGCATATGACCTTAGACTTGATGGAAGCGCTGACCCAATTCGTCGTGTATTTATACCTAAAGGTAACACAAAGCGGCCGTTAGGAATACCAACTATCAAAGATCGCGCAAAGCAAGCTTTGGTAAAACTTGCATTAGAGCCCGAATGGGAAGCTAAATTTGACCCTAATTCATTCGGTTTTCGACCGGGATATTCTCAGGCAGATGCTAAATGGATTGTTACTCGGCAAATCCAAGGTGCACCTAAATATTTTTTAGACGCGGATATAAAAAGTTGTTTTGACAATATATCTCATGATTATTTGTTAAAAAAGCTTAACACTACCAAAATGTTTGAAAATCAAATTAAAAGTTGGTTAAAAGCAGGCGTTACGGATTTTACTTTTTCAAATGGAACAGAAATTAGCGAAAATCGCGCGGGAACACCGCAAGGGGGTGTTTTATCACCATTATTAGCTAATATTGTTTTGAATGGTATGGAACAACTCTTAAAGGATAAATTTAACAGAAATGTCCGCTTAATTCGGTATGCGGATGATTTTGTTGTATTTTCAAAGAGAGAAAAAATTATCGTTGAAAGCAAAAAATTGTTGCAAGATTTCTTGAAACCAATAGGACTTGATTTTTCAAATGAAAAAACAAGAATTGGTCATACATTAATAGGGCCAAATCCAGGATTAGATTTTCTTGGGTTTAATTTCAGGAATCATAAAGTTTCTGTACACCATGGTGTGAAAAATACTAAGGGAATAAAACAAAATTTCAAACAAATTACGGAACCAAGCCGCAAATCTATAAAAACACATAAAGAAGAAATTGTTGCTTTACTTAGGATATATAAAAATGCTCCGTTATCTTCGGTAATTGAAGCATTAAGTTCTAAGATAAGGGGTTGGACTTATTATTATTCTTTATCGCAATCAACTAAAACGTTTACAGTTTTAGACGGCTGGTTGTGGAAAAGATTATGGCGTTGGTCTGTAAAAAGGTTTAAAGGAGCCAAGAGAGCTAAAAAGCGATGTTTTAGTGTCTCGGGCTGGAAGTTTGGTTTTATCGATGAGATTACAAAAAAAAAATGGGTGTTAAAAAGATATGATCAGGTAAAAGTTAGAAAATACGTTAAAATAAAAAAAGGGGCGTCTATTTTCGATGGACAACTCGAATATTTTTCGAAAAGACTAGCTTTGCACCACCCACTTTTTAAAAGACTCCGTGGTACGTTAGTCAAGCAAAACCGTAGATGTGCATATTGCGAGGTTCTTTTTTCGCCTGACGATATAATTGAATTGCATCACGTGCGAGACAAAAATGGTCGTTGGTTGAAAGAATTCCAATTTGTACACGGGCATTGTCATGACAAGATTCATGGAGAAAAAAAAAGTAATCGATAATCATTTACGGACACGTTGTGGTGGTAATTGGTAAGAGCCGTATGAATCGAGAGGTTCACGTACGGTTCGGGAGTAGCAGCTAAAATGGTAACATTAGGCTGACTATAAGCTCATCACATCCTAGAGCTGAAGAAGGTTCTAAGGGTTGGGCTGTTCGCCCATTAAAGTGGTACGTGAGCTGGGTTTAGAACGTCGTGAGACAGTTTGGTCCCTATCTACTGTGTACATCGAAAATCAAGGAAATTATTCTTCAGTACGAGAGGACCGAGAAATACAAACCTATTGTGTATCGGTTGTTTTTTAAGCAGCGCCGAGTAGCTACGTTTGTAATAGATAATCACTGAAAGCATATAAGTGAGAAGCCAATTCCAAGATAAATTTTCTAAAAGCCGTAATAGACTATTACGTTGATAGGCTTTTTGTGTAAGGGTAGCAATACTTGAAGCTAAAAAGTACTAATTTGCTTATAAAATCATAAAGATTCCTAAAAATGAATGTAATTTAACATATTGAAATCAATCAAAAAGAATGAGTTTAAAAAAAAAACATTTGCAAAAAGAAATCAAAAATTTCACGTTAAATTTCGGTCCTCAGCATCCCGCTGCTCATGGAGTTTTACGTCTTGTTTTAGAATTAGACGGTGAAGTTGTGGAACGCGCGGAACCTCATATTGGTCTTCTGCATCGTGGTACAGAAAAACTTATTGAATATAAAACTTATTTGCAAGCATTACCTTACTTTGATCGTTTAGACTACGTTTCTATGATGGCTCAAGAGCATACATATACATTAGCTGTTGAAGATTTGTTAGGTACATCTGTACCAATCCGCGCTCAATACATCCGGGTCTTGTTTTTAGAAATAACTCGTATTTTAAATCATTTATTAGCTGTAGGATGCCACGCGATGGACGTAGGTGCTATGACACCTTTCTTATGGGCTTTTGAAGAACGTGAGAAGTTAATGGAATTTTATGAACGCGTTTCTGGTGCTCGAATGCATTCGGCATATATTCGCCCAGGAGGTGTTTCACAAGATATTCCTTTAGGTTTATTAGATGATATTTATATTTTTGCGGAACAATTCAGCACTCGAGTAGATGAGATGGAAGAAATGCTTACTACAAATCGTATTTGGAAACAACGTTTAGTTGACATCGGGGTTGTAACCGCCAAAGAAGCTATTGATTGGGGATTTAGTGGTCCTTTAATTAGAGGTTCTGGTATTAAGTGGGATTTACGAAAAAAACAACCATATGAAGTTTATTCTGAGATGGAATTTGACGTTTTCACAGGAACGAATGGTGATTGTTTTGATCGTTACTTAATACGGGTTGGTGAAATGCGAGAATCATTAAAAATTATTATGCAATGTTTGAATAAAATGCCAGACGGTCCTGTGAAAGTAGACGACCGTAAGATTACTCCTCCAACAAGAGGTCAAATCAAAAATTCTATGGAATCATTAATTCACCATTTTAAATATTTTACAGAAGGTGTTTGCGTACCCAGAGGAGAAACTTATACAGCAACAGAAGCTCCTAAAGGAGAATTAGGTGTTTATTTAGTTTCGAGCGGTTCGAATCGTCCTTATCGTTGTAAAATTAAAGCTCCAGGTTTTGGGCATTTACAAGGTTTAGACATGATGTCAAAAGGTCATATGGTAGCTGATGTCGTAACTATTATTGGTACTCAAGATATTGTTTTTGGAGAAGTTGATCGTTAGGTATGTTTTTATCAAATATTGTGAACACAGAAGGTGCCGCATTACGCCCCTTTTCAACAAAAAAGAAAAGTAGTGTGCAAAAAAAAGACCTTCTAAATAGTGAATATTGGAAAGATTTTACTCGTGATTTGTCTTCTAATAAAAAGATAGAAGCATTCAAGAAACGTTTTAAAATTTCTTAAATTTAAGAGAAAGTAGCTCAGTGGTTTAGAGTGTTGGCCTGTCACGTCAAAAGTCGTGGGTTCAAGTCCCATTTTTCTCGAAATGAAACAAACTAATTTTTAAAGATGACTCTTTTATCAATTGTATTTAGTATTTCACTTTTATTATCTGCTTTTTTTGTAATAAGTTCTAGAAACCCGGTGCATTCTGTAATGTTTTTGGTTCTAGTATTCTTATTTTCCGCAGGTATTTTATTTTGCTTAGAAGTAGAATTTCTAGCTCTGTCATTTATTATTGTTTATGTAGGAGCTATAGCCGTTCTGTTTTTATTCGTAGTAATGATGTTAGATATCAAAATTGGTGACAATACATTAGGTTATTTAAATTATGGACCGATTGCTTATTTCATCACTTTTTTATTTTTATTAGAAATTACAATTCCTTTAATTAAAGGTGTTACTGCTTTTCCTTATGCTAGCTCAGGTACTGAATACACATATATTAATTGGTTTAATCAAATTGATTTTATTACAAATCTTGAATCGATGGGGCAATTGTTATATACGTATTACTTTGTATTCTTTTTAATGTCTGGTTTTATTCTTTTTGTAGCTATGCTAGGTGCGATTATGTTAACATTAAGTTTAAAAAAATCTGTGAAAAAGCAGATTGTCTACAAGCAACTTTCTCGTCATGAAGAAAATGCTTACGTAAATCAAAGAAATTAATTTATGCTTTTTCAAACTAAACGCTATTTTTCTGTAAATGTTAATAGTTCTCATCACGAAACTATGTTAAATTATTTAAAGGATTTTTTACCTTTAATCGCTGTAGATTTTGATAAAAATGGTCCTATCATTAGCGTCAAGCCAGAGAATTTATTATTCGTTCTAAAATCATTAAAATTACACACAAATACACAGTATTCTTTACTGACCGCAGTTTCTGGCGTAGATTATCCTTTTAGAAAAAGACGATTCGAGGTTGTGTATGATTTGTTAAGTGTCAAATTTAACAGTCGTATTCGTGTTAAAACGTTTGTTGACGAGGTTACCCCTCTTACAAGCGCTGTTTCGGTGTTCCCAGCTGCTACTTGGTGGGAACGTGAAGTTTGGGATTTGTATGGTGTTTTTTTTTTTCAAAATGAAGAGATCAAGCGTATTTTAACTGACTACGGTTTTGAGGGACACCCTTTAAGAAAAGATTTCCCACTTAGCGGTTATGTCGAAAGTCGTTATGATGACCGATTAAAACGTGTCGTATGCGAACCTTTAGAGCACGCACAAGAATTTAGATCATTTGATTTTACAAGTGGTTGGTCTTCTCATCTAGTAAAGTAACACTGACGTGTTACCATCGAGTGATGGAATCTGCTTCTTCGAGAATCATCAAAATTCTATTTATTAAAATAACAGATTACTATTAAAAATTGTTAAAGCTATTATTTTTGATAATAGTGAGTATTATAAAATATATTTTTTTATGAGTGGACATACACGATGGAATAAAGACTATGTTTTAGCTATTGTAGATAGTCATATTATTGACTATCCATCACCAATTAATTTAAGTTACGCTTGGAGTTTTGGTTCTTTAGCTGGAGTTTGTTTAGTTATTCAAATTTTAACAGGTATTTTTTTAGCAATGCATTATACACCGCATGTTGATTTAGCTTTTAGTAGCGTTGAGCATATTATGCGCGACGTAAATGGTGGTTGGCTATTACGTTATATGCACGCTAACGGGGCTTCAATGTTTTTCATTGTTGTTTATAGTCATATTTTTAGAGGGCTTTATTACGGATCTTATATGGCTCCTCGCGAGTTATTATGGTGTTCTGGAGTGGTAATTTTTTTACTAATGATGGCTACTGCTTTTATGGGTTACGTTTTACCTTGGGGACAAATGAGTTTTTGGGGAGCAACTGTAATTACTAATTTATTTTCCGCTATTCCTTTAGCGGGGCCATCTATTGTTGAGTGGCTTTGGGGAGGTTTTTCTGTTGATAATGCCACTTTAAATAGATTTTTTAGCTTACATTTCTTAATGCCTTTCTTAATCGCTGGGTTAGTTTTAGCTCATTTAGCGTTACTTCATAGAGATGGTTCTAATAATCCTCTAGGTATTGAAAGTACCGTTGATAAAGTTTCTTTTTATCCTTACTATTACGTAAAAGACTTATTTGGTTTTATGGTTTTTGTCGTATTCTTTTCTGTTATCCTATTTTATTATCCAAATACTTTAGGACACCCAGACAATTATATTCCGGCAGATCCTATGTCAACTCCAGCTCACATTGTACCAGAATGGTATTTCTTACCCTTTTATGCTATTCTACGTTCAATTCCTGACAAGCTTGGAGGAGTTGCCGCGATGGGTGGTGCTATCGTAATTTTATTATTTTTACCATTTATCAATACTTCAGAAGTTCGTAGTTCGACTTTTAGACCATTATATAGAAAGTTATTTTGGTTTATTTTTGCTGATTTCTTATTATTAGGTTGGGTTGGGCAAGAAATTGTAGAAACCCCATTTATTGAAATTGGACAAATTGGTACGGTGTTTTACTTCGCTTATTTTTTAGGGATTATTCCTGCTTTAGGTATTTTAGAGAATAGATTAATCCGAACTAAAATTTAAGCATATATTTTTATTCGATTTAATCCACAAGAAATTTCAAAATTTCTTGTAAATTCACAGTTTAGTCAAATTTTTTTTTTAGAGAATATTAAAATTTAACAGTAAAAGTTAAATAAACAAATTGAGTTTGATCCTGACTCAGAATGAACGCTGGTAGTAAGCTTTACACATGCGAGTTGAATCCTATAAGGATAGCGAACGGGTGAGTAATACACAAAAAATTACCTTTTAGTTTGGGATAAAAAACCAAATAACAAAAGATTGATTATCGCTAAAAGATATGTTTGTGGAAGATTAGGTAGTTGGTGCGTTAAAAGCCTACCAAGCCTACGATCTTTAGTTGGTTTGAAAGAATGATCAACCACACTGGCACTGAGACAAGGGCCAGGCTTTTTAAGCCAGCAGTGAGGAATTTTGGACAATGAGCGAAAGCTTGATCCAGCTATACTACGTGAGGGATGACTGCTTATTTGGTTGTAAACCTCTTTTATTAAGGAAGATGATGACTTACTTAAAGAAAAAGTCCTGGCTAACTTCGTGCCAGCAGCCGCGGTAATACGAAGAGGACAAGCGTTATTCGTTGTAATTTGGCGTAAAGGGTTCGTAGGTGGCATTAAGGTTGTTTAAAATAAAATCTAAAAGCTTAACTTTTAGCGATTTAAAAACACTTTTGCTTGAGTATAAAAGAAGATTATGGAATTTCAGAAGGATAGGTAAAATTTGAAGAGTTTTGAAGGAACATCTATAGCTAAAGCAATAATCTAGTTTATTTAATACTGACGCTGAGGAACGAAAGAATAGGTAGCAAACAGGATTAGATACCCTGGTAGTCTATTCCGTAAACTATGAATGCTCGTGTTTAGAATTAATATTTTAGACACCAAGTTAACACGTTAAGCATTCCGCCTGAGGAGTATAGTCGCAAGGCTGGAACTCAAAGGAATTGACGGGGGCCAATACAAACGGTGGAGCATGTGGTTTAATGCGATAATACGCGCGAAATCTTACCAGCTTTTGAATTTTAGATAATATTATTTTAACAGAAGTCGATAATTTATTCAAATATTGTTTTGAGTAAAAGTTTAAAACAGGTGTTGCATGGCTGTCGTCAGCTCGTGTTGTGAAATGTTTGGTTAAGTCCTTTAACGAGCGCAACCCTCCTTTTTAGTTGCTAATAAGATACTCTAGAAATAGATTTACGATGAGTAAATGGAAGAAGGATGACGTCAAGTCCTCATGGCCCTTATAGGCTGGGCTACACACGTGCTACAATGGTAATTACAGAAGGAAGCAAATATGAAAATTGGAGCAAATCCCCAAAAATTATCGTAGTTCGGATTATAGACTGCAATTCGTCTATATGAAGTTGGAATCGTAAGTAATTGCGAATCAGAATGTCGCGGTGAATATGTACCTTGGCCTTGCACACACCGCCCGTCACATGCCGGGAGTTAGTTTTACTTTAAAAATATAAAATAATTAAAAGATTTTTAATTTTTTGAGGTTTTAGTTTCACGGCGAAATTAGCAACTGGGATGAAGTCGTAACAAGGTAGGCGTACGGGAACGTGCGGCTGGAATTTATCATTATTACAATTATTAGTTAAAAAATTATTAAATATTTAAATAAATCCTGAAATTGTACCAATTTCGTGCGGAAAACTTAAATATTTCCTAGATATTCCAATGGGGAGAAACAAGGATTTACAACTTTAAAGCTCGTTTGGTGGAATTGGTATACACGACAGACTTAAAATCTGTTTCTGCAAAGAGTACTGGTTCAAGTCCAGTAACGAGTATTTCAACTATAAGTTATATGCCAACAATTAATCAACTTTGTAAAAAAATTCGGGTTAAAACTTTTTCTAAAAAAAGAGCGCCCGCATTAGAAAAATGCCCCCAAAAGAAGGGAGTATGTTTAAAAGTGTTTACACGAACACCAAAAAAACCTAATTCTGCGTTGCGTAAAGTTGCTCGGCTTCGTTTATCCACGCAAAAACGAGTTACTGCGTATATTCCTGGTGAAGGTCATACACTCCAAGAATATTCCACAGTTTTAATGAGAGGTGGCCGTGTTAAGGATTTACCTGGTGTTAAATACCATTTAGTTAGAGGTAAATTTGATTTCTTAGGTCTAAAACAAAGAAAGCAAGCTCGTTCTAAATACGGTACAAAAAAACCGAAGTAACTCGGTCTTTGCGGAATAGAGCAGTTAGGTAGCTTGTCAGGCTCATGCCCTGAAGGTCAGAGGTTCAAATCCTTTTTCCGCAAAAATTTGATAAAAAAAATGTCAAACCCCGTAGTTTTAAATCAAAAATTCGTATATAAAAAATTCATTTTGCAATTTATGAAAAATGGTGAAAAGGTAAAGGCTGAAAAACTTTTCGAGAAGTTGCTTCTTGAAATTGCTTCGCGCGGTTTTTCACCTCTTCCAACAATCATTTTAGCGATTAACAACGTCAAACCTCTTGTTGAAATACGAAATGTGAAAATACGAGGAAATTTATATTCTATACCATTTCCATTAACTCTAAAAAGACAATTAACTTTTTCGATAAGAAATTTAGTAAGTTCTTCTAAAACAAATATTGTAAAAAATGTCTCTGAGGAAATTATTAAAGCTTCTCAGGGATTAGGTGAAAATGTAAAAAAGACAAACACTTTACATAAATTAGCTAGACAAAATCGACTGTTTACGCATTATCGCTGGTTCTAAAATTTTAAATTAAATAAAAAAAAATTATGGCTATCTCTTTAGAAATTTTATTATTCTTTTCAACAACAATTTTTTTGTTCGGTATTCTTGGTATTGCTCTAAATAAGCGAAATCTTCTAATCATTCTTATGTCGATCGAATTAATGCTTGTTGGGTTAAATTTAAACTTCATTTTTTTTTCCGTTTATTTAGATGATATTATTGGGCAAATATTTGCTTTATATGTTTTAACAGTAGCAGCAGCGGAATCTGGTATTGGTTTGGCGATCATTACCGTATATTATAAAGACAAACGCACAATTCAACAGGAAGGTTTCATTAGAGCCCGAGGTTAAAATATACATGATACAAACTCAAACTCTTTTAAAAGTGTCTGATAATTCAGGAGGAAAATCTGTTCGTTGCTTAAAATTATTAAAAAAAGGCAACAATCCAAAGATCGCTTCTGTAGGTGATGTTATTGTCGTCTCTGTTCAAAGCATTCGTTTTAAAAATCGTTTAACATCAAAAGTGAAAAAAGGTGATGTCTTATATGCTGTTGTCGTCAAGACTAAAAGTAAATTATATCGTAAGACCGGTTTATCTTTTTCTTTTGACGCAAACTCGGTCGTTTTGTTATCTAATCAAAAAAAACCATTAGGTACTCGAATTTTTGGAGCTATACCTAATGAGCTTCGGGAGAAAAAATTTTCGAAAGTTATTTCTTTGGCTTCTGGTAGTGTTTAATTAAAAAAAATTAAAAAATGCAATTTAATAACAACATAGAGTTGTTGAGAAAATATAATCTATTTTTTCAATACAAAAATGTAAACCAAATTCCTAATAATGTAGAAAAGATCACAATATTTATTACTTTGTCTAAAAATAAATCTTTAAAAATGATGGTGAAGGCTTTCACTCTTTTAGAGTTAATTACGGGTTCTAGACCTTGTTTTATTCGCGCAAAGAAATCGTCTATTTTACTTAAGCGTCGTAAGGGAGCTCCTATAGGAGTAAAAATTACCTTACGTAATCAACACGCAAATCTTTTTCTTTTGAAGTTAAATTGGGAAGTATTGCCTAAATTAAAAGATTTAAAATTTAATTATAAACTAAAAAAAGATTTAGCGCGAAGCTCCGTTTTGTCGTTTAAGATAAACGATCCGTTTATTTTTGCTGAGTTGCGCGATTATTATTTTTATTTCAAAGATATTGGTTCCTTAAAAGTAGTATGTTCTTTTTCACAAAAAAATAAAAAAGAAGAAACATTTTTTAAAAGCCGTTTATTACAAATACCTTTCAATTAAATTTTGTCGAGGAAAAAAACTGACACTGTGCAATTTTTTAAAATAAAAACAACAATTAATTTGTTATTACATTTATGACATTATCAACTTTGGTGACAAATCCATTTTATTTATGGCTTTCTCGTTGGTTATTTTCAACCAACCATAAAGATATTGGTACATTATATTTAATTTTCGGTGCATTCAGTGGTGTTATGGGTACAACACTATCTGTATTAATTCGTATGGAATTAGCTCATCCGGGTAGCCAAATTTTAGCTGGAAATCATCAGTTATACAACGTACTTGTAACTGGGCACGCTTTTATTATGATTTTTTTCATGGTAATGCCTGTTATGATTGGTGGTTTCGGTAATTGGTTTGTACCTCTAATGATTGGTGCTCCCGACATGGCTTTCCCACGTATGAATAACATTTCATTCTGGTTACTACCACCATCTTTACTTTTATTATTATCTTCTACTTTAGTAGAAGCTGGTGCTGGTACAGGGTGGACAGTATATCCGCCTTTAAGTAGTGTGCAAGCGCATTCAGGTCCTGCTGTGGATTTAGCAATTTTTAGTTTGCACTTATCTGGTGCTTCTTCGATTTTAGGTGCAATTAACTTCATTACAACTATTTTTAACATGAGAGCGCCTGGTATGTCTATGCATAGATTACCTTTAATGGTTTGGTCTGTTTTAATTACAGCTTTCTTACTATTATTATCTTTACCAGTACTAGCAGGTGCGATTACTATGCTATTAACTGATAGAAATTTCAACACAACCTTCTTCGATCCTGCTGGAGGTGGAGATCCTGTATTATACCAACATTTGTTTTGGTTTTTCGGGCATCCTGAAGTATATATTTGTGCGCCGTTGCGCTTTTTTCCGTAAGATGTTGCTACAAACAACTCTTACATTCCGTTGCTCTTCGAGAGCTGGCTTAATTGTCAATAAAAGTCATAAAGCACTAGCCCATCATGAGAGCCGAAAGACTCTGGTGGTAAGCGGGCTTGAAAGCCTAGTGAGGGACCCACATAATCCCGAGAAGCTAAGGCAAGCTAGATCTACCATGCGTAGGATTACAAAGCTGATACTCAGAAGTTGTTCTATACTAATCATCGCGCCAAGTGGTAATGACGCGATCCTTATGTGGCTCCGATCCAGAATGTTATCGGAGCCTAAGACAATCATAAGGGACTACATTAATCTAAATGCGTTACATCCATGTAACACTGAGCAGCGCGCTAAAGTCGATAATCGCGGAGGAAAAGGAACTACGGGATCGCCTAAGTCTCGAAAGAGATATGGGGACGGAGTGTCCATATTAGGGATTTCTTTGAGAAAAGGAATATCCATGAATTCATGGACCCAAAGGGACACAGGTTTAAGACATTATGCTTCAAAAGCTAGTATTACCGAACCGCAAGGGGAGAAGCATTAGTCTAGTAAAGCATATCTTGATAAATAAAAATGAAAAGGGTCACATTAATGATAAATTGATTCATATAATCGCTGACCCAAAGACTCTAACGCTTGCATACGAACTCATCAAAAGTAATCCCGGTAATATGACAAAAGGAGGAACTAATGAAACCCTAGACGGCATAAGCAGTTCATGGATATTAGAAACAAGTGCAAAATTAAAAGCAGGCAAGTTTAACTTTTCGAAGATGCGTAGAGCTAACATAAGAAAAGATGATGGCTCAACGCGACCTTTAACGATTAGCTCGCCCCGTGACAAAATAGTTCAAAAGGCAATTCAATTAGTCTTGGAACCAATATACGAACCAACATTCTTTGTCAACTCCCACGGGTTTAGACCGAATAAAGGTTGTCACACAGCATTTAAA
>CEST01015830.1_pt1 | contig 12008 bp, 7 predicted proteins | sample 326921 | NCBI WGS metagenome assembly CEST01 (sample SAMEA2621509, study PRJEB7988) | marine metagenome | biome: marine biome (ENVO:00000447); feature: surface water layer (ENVO:00002042); material: "saline water (ENVO:00002010), including plankton (ENVO:xxxxxxxx)" | depth 5 m
AACCCTTTCTCAAAACCAGGTATTAACTGTCCTTGTCCTAAAGTAAATTCTATTGGCTCTCTACCTTCAGAACTATCAAAAATTTGTCCATCAGATAATTTACCTGTATAATTTACTTTTACTGTGTTGTTCTCTTTGACTTGATTCATACGATCATTATTTAATTCCAAAAAATACTCTTTGCATAATTCTTACGCAGCAAACATTTTTAATTTAAACTTATATCTTACACAGCCGCCAAAATCAAGCCAAAAAACAATAAAGTTAGAACGAAAACTCACAAATCTATAAAATCGTTCACTTAAAAATATAAAAAAACTACTGAAGCCCCTTCATGAAGTAGAAGCGTAACTTTAAAACCTTCTTTTAAAGAATCTAATGCATAAAAATGGAATCGGCAACTATGTCAGTTAAAACAAAAAAACACAGAATTTATATGCCAACTATGCATTTCTGTTAAGTAGTTTCATAAAACAATACACAAGTTGATGGAGAAAAAAATAAAGCTCAAACATATTTTAAACGACATAGAGTCAAACTAAATGTCCTAAATCTAATATTTCGAACTTTGGCCTACCAAACAAAAGCAAAAAACCTCGTTACAATTGTATCAAGGTTTTTATTACTATTTTCGAAAGAGGATATTTTAAAAAATTAAATCCTTACAATATTATTTTTTTTGAGTTGGCACTGGTGGTGGTCCATCAGGAATAATTGCAGTATATACTTCATTACCTTTACGCTCAATATATTCTGCTTTAACTTTGTTGACCAAATCTGGGTTTTCAAAAAGGTCTAACATGGTCATAGACATTGCTTTCGATGCATAAATCATTCCTTTGTGCCCGATGCTCATTCCTCCACAAGCAACTACCGCCCAAGAATGCCAAGGCGTATCTTTTGGTGCAGTTGTTACTCCTAAGTTTATATTCGCAACATTCCAACTTACATCCCCTACATCAGTAGAACCCCCTCCTGGATGTTCTCTCGTATCTTCTAAAGGTTTAATTTCAGTATCCATACCTGTTTGTGGTTTCTTGGTAACTTCTTGTATTTTTTTACCAAAAGCTATTTCAGCATCTGTATAATCTATGGGTCCTAGAAGTTCAAGGTTTTTTTGCATAATCTTTCCACCTTCTCTATTTACTAAGACTTCATAAATACCAGAAATCAAAGAAACCTTATAATCTACATTTGCCATGATAGCAGCACCTTCTGCCATTTTTCTAGTTTGCTCGTAAACGGGCATCATTCCTGAACGTTTGGTATCTCTAACCCGCATCCATAATCTAGCATAATCAGGCACTACGTTTACCACTTGGCCCCCATCCTGTATATGATAATGCATCCTAACTGTTGGTTTTACATGCTCTCTGTAATAGTTAATTCCTGTTGTATATAACTCTAAAGCATCAGAGGCACTTCTTCCATTCCATGGATCCATTGAAGCATGCGCAGCTTGTCCAAAAAATTCTATTTTAAAATCTATTAATGCCAAAGAACTTTGCACATCTGCTTTTATGTTTGCAGCTGGATGCCAGCTAATATTTACATCAACATCATCCCATAAACCAGCTCTTACCATCCAAATTTTACCAAAAAATTTCTCTTCACTTGGTGTCCCTAAAAACTTTATGGTTCCTTTAATTTTTCCTTGTTCGATTAATTCTTTGATAGCAATTGCTGCTCCCAAACTACCTGCACCAAATAAATTATGTCCGCAACCATGACCTGCAGCTCCTTCATTTAAAGGAGATTTAGTAGGTATTGCTTTTTGCGAAATACCAGGCAAAGCATCAAACTCGCCAAGAACACTAATTACAGGTTTACCAGAACCATAGGTTGCTACAAAAGCAGTTGGCATTTCTGCAACGCCTCTTTCTACTGTAAAACCTTGTGCTTCTGCATAGTCTGCTAAAATTTTAGCTGAGGCATTTTCTTCAAATGCAGTTTCTGCTAAACTCCATATTTTGTCACTAATCTCAATTAAATTAGCTTCGTGTTTTGCAATAGATTTTAATAATTGTTTTTTGTTTTTAGTCAGTTTTTGACCTTGTAATAATCCAGGCGATAAAAATAATGCGAGGACACATAGTGATAGTATTTTTTTCATTATTAGTTCATTTTTATCAAATATACTCTTTATAATTATTTTACCAAAATGAAACATTTCCTAGCTGAAGTATTACAAATCCTGAAAAAAATCTCAAATTTGGTTTATATTATGTCTTTAGAACTCATGGTCAATTATGTGATTTCTCGAAATAACTAACTAATTGTAGAAGATAACTAAATAACTTGAAGGTTAAGGAGCATCTGAACTAACAGCCGAAGACATGCCATGGTTTAGTCTTTATTTAAAACATTAAATGTTGTTTGGATTTATTTCTCCATCCTGCTTGATTCTCATATTTAACAAAGTAAATTTTTAAATCTGCTTGGTTTTCATACGCAACAAAATAGATTTTCTTTTTAGCTTGATTTTCATATTTGGTAAAAAACCATTTACCATTGTTCTTTCCTGCTTGATTTTCAAATTTGACCTTATAGATTTTTAAGTCTGCTTGATTCTCATACTTAACGGCAAACACCTTTACATCAGCTTGATTTTCATATCGCACAGAATATACCTTTTGAGCATTTGAAACAAATGAGGTTAAGCTAATTAATAGAAAAAATATCTTTTTCATATTTCAAATATAATAATTATACCGCTACCCTATTTACTAGATATAGAAGCCACTGAATTAACAGCCGAAGAATTTACTTATGGTTTACATATATGATAATTATTAAGACTACAACTGAAAAAAAAAAAAAGTATCTTTGAAATAAAAACTATTGTTATGAAAAACACTTCTTATTCAAACAGATTTAAAACTCTCAGTATTTCGAGTTATCTTGTTAAAACATTTCTTTTAACCCTATTTCTAATCAATTCGATTCATTCTATCAGCTCTCAAGAGAAGATTAACAAACAAGATAAAAATACCAATCCTATTTCAAAAAATAAATTTGACTCAATAATAGAACATCGAAATTCTACAAGTCAGGATTCAATAATTTCACATTTTGATCGTGCTAATTTTATTCCACAAACCTTAAAAGAGAAAGAAGTAACTCAAGGAATTCGTTTTTCAAGTAAAGCGAATGCTAATGCAACTAAGCTTCTTGATTCCATTATCTATTTCAACTATACAGATAGGTCATTGAATGATTCAATACCTGTTATTAAAAATATTTACAGTTATGATTCTAATAACAACCTAATATTAGATGAATCTTACAACTGGGATGACACCACTAATAATTGGAAAGGATTTCAAAAATCTGTTTGGGGTTATGATTCTAATAACAACCAAATATTAGGTAAATATTATAACTGGGATGACACCACTAATAATTGGAAAGCGCATCATAAAAATGATAGAGGTTATGATTCTAATAACAACCAAATATTAAATAACCATTATAACTGGGATGACACCACTAATAATTGGGAAGGAAGTATTAAACATGTCTCCAATTATGATTCTAATAACAATTGGATGTTATCTACATCTTATATTTGGGATGATACCACTAACAATTGGAAAGGGAATACTAAATTTGTTCTAGCTTATGATTCTAATAATAATCGGGTATTATTTGAGTCTAATACTTGGGATGATATCACTAATAATTGGAAAGAGGTTTATAAAGAGATTCACAGTTATGATTCTAATAACAACCTAATATTACGGGCGTTTTATACTTGGGATGATACCACTAATAATTGGAAAGGGAGTTCTAAAACTGATAGAAGTTATGATTCTAATAACAACCTAATATTACGGGCGTATTATACTTGGGATGATACCACTAATAATTGGAAAGGGGGTTATAAATCGGATTATACTTATAGTTCTAATAACAATAGGATATTAAGAATAAAGCATAAGTGGGATGATACCACGAATGATTGGAAAATTTATCAAAAATTTACTTGGAATTATGATTCTAATAACCATTGGATATTATTGGAATTTTATACTTGGGATGATACCGAGAATGATTGGAAATATTCTCGAAAACGCATTAGAAGTTTTGATTCTAATAACAACCAACTATTATATGAAGATTATAGCAGGTTTCGCGATATTTGGATAGGGGAATATAAAGTTGTTTACAGTTATGATGCTAATAACAATAGGATATTAAGTAAATATTATAATTGGGATGACACTTTTAATAGTTGGGAAAATGATCATAAATTTGTTTTGAGTTATGATTCTAATAACAACCTAATATTAGATGAACATTATACTTGGGATCACACTTTTAATATTTGGATAGGGGATTTAAAAGAAGTTTCCAATTATGATTCTGATAACGACCTAATATTAGATGAACATTATACTTGGGATCACACAACTAGTGATTGGTATAGATCTGGAACAACCATTTACTACTATTCTGAAACTCAATTGAGTGTTGATGATGAAATCTTAGAAGAAGCACTTAAATTATATCCAAATCCAGTAAATAATATTTTAACAATAGAATCTAAAAATGTTATCGTTTCTAAAGTTGAAATCTATTCGATTTTGGGTAAAAAAATAATGGAGATACATTCAGATTTTAAAACTATTAGAACCGATAATCTATCTAATGGAATGTATCTTATTAGAATCTATTCTGAAAAAGGAATGACTACAAAGAAAATTTATAAAAGATAATATATGTGGTTCTGTCGCATCTGTAAAAATTAAACATAAAGTTTTAGACTAATTTAGTTATTTATCAAAACCCTTTCAGAAATGTTAGGGTTTTTTGTTTATCAATTATTTGAGATAACTAAACTATCGATATATCCTCTAATGTTTATTATGGATTCCTGCTTTCGCAGGAATGACATTGAGGTGCAACAATGAGGATATGATATCTCTTAGTTCCGACTGCATTCCGAGAAAAAATTCACAAATAATGAGACTTGATTTATCAATTATATGAGGAAAACATTTTATGCTTACGCATTATTTGTGAAGTTATTTCTACACGCTTAACATTTCTACCTTTGCCAAGTTTGGCGTCTTGGTAACAAAGTCTTCTAAAACTTTAAAGAAGTTTAAAATATCTTGTTTTTTATTATTTGCATTAATCGTTACCAGTCGAACGAAGGTATCTTCTTCAAAAGAACCAAAACCTACAACTGTAATTTGATGCTCGTACAACGCAGTACAAAGCGCCATTGGATCTATATTTTTATAGTTGAAACAAATAGAAATTGAATCATCAAAACTATACAAGGTATAATCAGGATTGCTTCTTATATAGTCTAAAGCAACATTTGCCAAATTAAATTGTTGATCTACGATTTGTTCTAACCCTTTTGTTCCAACAGATTTCCAAAGTGTCCAGAATTTTAAAGCGTCATTTCTTCTTCCGCATTGAAAAGAAGTTTTACCTAAGTTAAAATCGTCGCCATCTGTTTGGTACAAATAATCAGCATCATTGCTAAACGAATTATGCAAATGTTTTTTATCATTCACTAAAATAATTGAACACGTTAAAGGAGTTCCCAGCATTTTGTGAGCATTGTAACTAAAAGAATTAGATCGTTCCACTCCTTTTACCAAATGTTTGTATTTTTTACTAAAAATAACACTACCGCAATACGCGCCATCTACATGCAACCAAATTTTATATTTTTCAGTAATATCTGCAATTTTATCAATAGGATCAAAAGCTCCTAAAACAGTTGTGCCTGCAGTTGCATTTACATAGGTTGGAATTTCGCCATTTTGGATGTCTTTTAGTATTTGTTCTTCTAATTTTTCTGGAAGCATTCTTCCTTTAGAATCAGCCTTAATGTAACGGATATTATTTTTTCCTATTCCTGCAAAGCTTGCATTTTTAGCATTTGAATAATGACATTCTTCAGATGTATAAATAATTAAAGGTTTCGACATTCCATTTAATCTACAAGAAGGATCTTTTGCATCACGTCCCATGATTAAACCCATATAATTACTCATAGAGCCGCCTGTTGGAAATGTACCATTACTTTTAGCACCATACCCTATTAAATCGCAAGATTGTCTAATAATTTCTTGTTCAATACCCACTTGTGGGCCTGCAACTTTATAAGTATACATACTGTTATTTAACATAACAGCCAATAAATCCCCTAAAATTGCTTTGCTTTGTCTACCTCCAAAAAGTTGATTAAAAAATAAGTTTGTTGCCGTTTTTGGTGTAGAAACTAATACTTCACGAAGTAACAATTTAAACTCATCATCTATCATTGCCCCGTCATTTAAAGATAGGTCTATTGTGTCGTACAATTTACTTGACTCAATTCTTTCTGCTACTGGGTTTTCTACTTCTTCATTAATTAAAACTTCTACAAGTTCATTAAATAAAGCTAAATCATTAATTATATTAGACATACTTTTTCTTTTCTTTTTATTTATTTAGGATGCAATGGTATCGTAATCTAATTTTTTAGTTACAAAAGTATTTGACTTTTTATCGAATATTCTGCATTTACGAATGGGTTTTGCATACAGATGGAGTGACATGCTTTTTTTATTCGATAGATTTTCTAAGGTATGAAATCCCATAAAATCTTTCATATAGGTAACCTGATTCTGTTTTGAAATGGCAGTTTTTACAATATTCAACTCGCCTGTTTCATCTTTTTTATAAATAGTTTCTTTGAATTCGCCTTTAATTACTTTTACCCAGCATTCTTCACCGTCATGATCATGAATTGGAGTTCCTTGGCCTACGCACCAACAGATTAATATTAATTCAAACTTTTCGTTATCAACAATACAGTTTCTAGTATAGCATTCGTCTGACCATGAAACGTACTTTTCAAAAACCTTTGACGGAAAATTTATGGAATGTATTATGTGATTGTAAGTCGTCCTCTCTCCTTCTGAGAGTGCCACTATTAATTCGTTAATGGTTTGAGGTATTGTGGTACTATTTGCGTTAGAATCCAAAATAATTTTTATCTTTTTTTTGTTCATTTAATGTACAAATCCAAGGTCATTCCCTAAATCTAACTAAATAATTTATTAAATATTATTAATAATTCAAATATAGTAAATTCTAAGCTTTTTAATTCAATTTTTCATACGATTTTAAACAAAAATCCTACTATTTCCTATTTTTTTGATTACTTTTCGAGATATTAAAAAATTAATTTTCATCTCTTTTTTAAGGTTTTTGATTTAAAAACCTCTTAAAAATGAACTACAACAATCAATCACGATGCAAGACCAAAACTTTATAATTAAAATAGCTGTATTGGCAGTTTATGTTGGAATTTTATTCTTAATCGGAATTTTAGCTTCTCGGCGTATAAAAAGTATGAGTGACTATTATGTTGGAGGAAAAAAAATGGGCTTTTGGGCCGTTGCTTTTTCGGCAAGAGCAACGGGCGAATCTGGTTGGTTGCTAATAGGACTAACAGGAATGGGCGCAATGGCGGGATATTCTGGATATTGGGTGGTGGTTGGAGAATTGCTGGGAGTTTTTATTTCTTGGCAATTTATGGCAAAACGCTTCAAAAAAAGGTCTGACGCTTATGGCGCAATTACAATTCCAGATTACTTAAACAGTCATTTTAAATCAAAAACCCATACGCTGCGGATTATAGCAGCCTCTGTTCTAGTTATTTTTATTGTTATTTATGTGGCTTCACAAATAGACGTTACAGGTGTTGCCTTTAAATCGATGCTAGGAATTGACTATAAAGTTGGTGCATTAATCGGCTTTTTTATTGTGCTTGCTTATATCTTTGTGGGTGGTTTTGTTGCGGCAGTTTGGTCCGATTTTTTTCAAGGATTACTCATGTTTTTTGGTTTAGTTCTATTGCCAATTGTTGTTTGGTTCTCTATGGATCATGGCGCAGGAATAACAGCAGGTTTAAACGCAATAGACCCAACGTTAACGCAAGTAATGGGCAGAAGTACCGATGGTTGGATGAATCTTTTTACAATTTTAGGTTTTTCTATGATAGGTCTTGGTTTTTTAGGTTCTCCGCAGGTATATGTTCGTTTTATGTCTATAAAGAATGAAAAAGAAATCGATAAAGGAAAATGGGTAGCAACTGCCTTTACATTGTTTACGGACGCTGCCGCAGTAACTATTGGAATCCTTGCACGTATCTATTTTACGAAAGAAGGACAGGATCCTGAAGCTATTTTAGGAAATCATGGCGAAGATGTTTTAAGTATGATTACTGAAGAATTCTTGCCAACAATTTTGGTAGCAATTTTTGTAGCAATTGTTTTATCAGCAATTATGTCTACCATTGATTCTTTGCTGATATTAGCGTCAAGCGCCATTACACGAGACTTTTATCAAAAAATATTTAGGCCTAATATAAAAGATGAAAGTCTTACAAAAATTTCCAGAATTTCTACGGTTATTATGGCTTTTACGGCTTTAATCATTGCCATGGTTATGAATTATGTTTCTCCTGATCGGCAGATATTTTGGGTGATACTTTTTGGATGGTCTGGCATTGCAGCTACTTTTTGCCCTGTAATTATTTTATCCCTTTTCTGGAAAGGATATTCAGAAAAAGGAGCGATTGCTTCTATGATATCAGGATTTATGGCTGTTATTATATTTAATTTTGTGTTTAAAGAAATGGATAGTATTGGTGAATATTTTGTGGCAATAGATGTGCTTGCACCTTCTTTTGCCGTTGCCATGCTGGTTGGTTTTATCATCTCCAAAATGTATCCACCAAGAGCAGAAGCTATAAAAATGATTGAAGAAATTGATGCAGCTATCATAGAAGAATAAGGTTGATAAAAACGCATAAAAAAAGCTCAAGTTAAAAACTTGAGCTTTTAAAATTTTATAGCTTTGGCTTCAACACTTTATTTAAAATTGATGTTCAATAGCTCATCAAAAACATTGGAAGAAGGTCTCACAAATTTAGAATTTAACAGGTTCCCTTCTGCATCAATCAAAATAAATCTAGGAATAGAATTAACAGCAAATGCCTCTTTAAACTTTTTTAAGTCTTGAGGTCTTAGTTGTAAAATACTTTTCCCTTTTCCGTTAATATCGACTAACCAATCTTTCTTTTTACGATCTGAATTCATAGAAATAAATTGAATGGGTTTGTTATTATACACTAAAGATTTTCTCTTAAAATAAGGATCCTCTTTTTTGCATGGACCACACCAAGAGGCCCAACAATCTATAAGCACTAACTTTCCTTTAAAACTATCCAAGGTATAATTTTTACCATCTGCGTCATACGCTATAAAGTCTGGTGCCCTTTCTCCTTTGGATAACCTATTGTAATTCTTATACTTTTTTTGTAAAAGTTTTTTATAACTATCTTTTGTAATCGAGGTTAAATATTGCTGCATTAAAGAATCTCTAACCGTCACTTCAGTAGATTCATATAAACTTTTATTTAATTGTCTAAATAATAAACGATCTTTAAACAAACCTGATTCCATTTTTTCAATAGCTGAAAAATATTTTTGATTTTGTGATACTTCTCTGAGATCCTCTTTAATTGTGAATTCTAAAATGTATTTTAAATAAGAAGGATCTGACAAGAGCGTTTCATCTTTTAGTGAAACACTTTCTTCCAACTTTTTCATTTGATTATTTACAACATAGATTTTATCTGGATATAATGCTTCTCTTTTTTTCTTAAACGAATTCCAATAATTTAGAAAGAATAAAGAAGTTAACTTTGTTCTTCTCGCTATATAATCATTTTTAGGAATGATATTATCTACAGTTCTAATATTATTTATTTTCGACATATGATATTGCCAGTCCATGTAGATTTCCCGCATATAAAAATCAGCATCATCAATATATAAATTATTCTCTAAATAATCGCTCAAACCATTATAAATCCTATAGTTATTCTTTTGAATATTTTCGGCTGCCCTAGTTCCTTTTACTTCAAGAGATTGTTTTGTTTTAAATAATTTAAAACTTAAGTTTAAACTATCTCTTTCCCCAAAAAACAAAAGCTTCCTTGCATAGTTATCAAATTGAATGGTGTAATTATCAGGGGCTATATTTTCTGAAAATTGATATTTAAATTGTTGGTCAATCACAGGTATTTTGGCCAACGTGTCGCCAACTGTGCCGTCAAAAATATAAACATTATGAATATTTTTATCTGAAGAAATAGTTCCTTGAATAATAGTTTTATCATGGATATTTGACGTTTTAGGTTTTAAAGTATACCATATAGCTATCACTGAAATACCTACAACTCCTATCGATTTAAAAAAACGTTTTTTAGATGTCAAAAAAGCATTTAAAAAGACTTTAAAACGATACCAATTAAAACCTACATATAAAGCAACAATAGTGTATAATACACTTAGCAATTCTGAATAGGTAAACCAATAACCAAAATCACTACCGGTTGGATAAACTGCTATTTGTCTTAAAAATTGATACGGAAGCCAGTTTAAAAATATATTGTATTCCATAAGTAAAGACGGAATTAACATGGTCATAAAACCAATAATTATTGGCCAAATAAAACTAGATATCAAGACTGATAATCCATATTGTATAGCAGAAATACAGAGACTTACTAAAAACAATCGAAATCCTATTTCTATAAAAGCTATGAAAGGAAAACTTAAAATTTTATCTGAAGGTATTTCGAAAATTAGCGATTCTACAAAGCCAAAAATAATTGTAAAAAATAAAAAAAATACAATCGCTATCAAATTACTAGTTAACAGTATACTATATTTTGAAAAATAGACAGAAAATTTCGTTGTTGGTAATGTTTCCATAAGATGCCAACCCTTATTTTTATGGTCTATTTGCGCTATTTTACTTGCACTATAAACCATAAGTAGAGGTAAAAAGACACTGCAAAAGGGATTTAAATTAATTGTGATCTTTTCCAAATAAAAATTTACAGGAATTCCTAAAGGCCTTCTAATTCCTTTTATTTGTGCTATTATTTGAAAGATTAAACTAACCAAAGGAACTATAACTCCAAAAATAATACTCAAGGTAAAAATGCCTGAACGCTTCTTTTTAATTAATTCTGTTTTAATTGACTTTCTAATATCTTTAAATATATTTTTCATCACATCCAATTATTTTGTTAAAGATAAAAACCATTCTTCTAAACCCTCTATTATTTTAACTTCATAGAGCGGAATATTATTTTTAATCATAAATTTTGAAAAAACTGGAATTTCTTCTTTACTTTTTAGCGAGACTTTAAACTGGTTTTCATTTTCTATAATTATTTCTGGATACGCTATTTTTAAAACTTCTATATGCTTCTTTAAGTATTTAGTTTCAATTTGCACATTACAACCTTGTTCTCTTTCAGAAAGGGCTTGCATCGTTCCTTCAAACTTAATTTCGCCTTTATGAATAATACCGATATGTGTACACATTTTTTCAACCTCGGCTAATAAATGACTCGAAATAAAAACGGTAATCCCTTTTTCTTTATTTAGTTTTACTAACAATTCTCTAATCGCTGTCATTCCTGTTGGATCTAAACCATTTACAGGCTCATCTAACAAAAGTAGTTCTGGTTCGCCTAATAAAGTCATAGCGATCGCTAAACGCTGTTTCATACCCAAAGAATAGTTTTTTACTTTTTCATTTCCGTTTTCACTTAAGCCAACTAATTCTAATACTTCAGGTATTTTACTTTCAGAAACCTCTTTTAATTGCGTGATGCAGCGTAAATTATCTGTACCGCTTAAATGTAAATACAAGCTTGGAGATTCTACTAGCGCTCCAATTTTTGAAAAAACATGGGGCATTTGACTGTTTAGTTCTTTTCCGAAAACTGAAATGTTTTGTTCAGGACTTGACAAGATTCCGGTAAGCAATTGCATGGTGGTAGATTTACCTGCTCCGTTTGGACCTAAAAAACCATAAATAGCACCTTTGGGTACATTTATATTTACTTTTTTTAAAACATGCTTTTTCTTTGAATATGAAAAAGATAGGTTTTCTGTTTGTATGATAAGGTC
>CEST01031703.1_pt1 | contig 11944 bp, 8 predicted proteins | sample 326921 | NCBI WGS metagenome assembly CEST01 (sample SAMEA2621509, study PRJEB7988) | marine metagenome | biome: marine biome (ENVO:00000447); feature: surface water layer (ENVO:00002042); material: "saline water (ENVO:00002010), including plankton (ENVO:xxxxxxxx)" | depth 5 m
TCTGGTTCTGGTTCTGGTTCTGGTTCTGGTTCTGGTTCTGGTTCCGGTTCTGGTTCTGGTTCTGGTTCAGATTCAGGTTCAGGTTCAGGTTCTGAGTCTGGTTCTTCGGTTGATGAAATATTAGGTGGTAAATCATTAGTAGTAAAACTGGTTGAATTTAACACATGTACAAGAATATTACGCTCTGTGTCTAACCAATTATCTCTCAATGAAACAAGAATATCATTAAGTGTTATAAATTCACCAACACCCTGTGGGTCATTCGGGATATCAAAAATATCAGTATAACCAGTTCCAAATATTAATCCAGCATTTGTTAAATCTATTATTGTATTACTTTCAACCAAATCAAAGTTAGTGTATGTATAAATCCAATTCATATATATAATATATATATTAAATTATATATATATTATAAAATTATCTAATTTTTAAGGAGACGTATTAACTATTAAAGTATTATCTTTTAGAGTGACTGAAGTATTATCTGTAAAATTGATAAAGCATTGTGTTACTAATAATGGTATAGTATTATCAATTGTGTATGATGATAAGGTAAACAATGGAATATTTGAGTCAGATATTGTTCTTTTTGCGTTATCAACTGTATCACTATCAAAATTTAATTGTCTACCTGCAATAACACTTTGTAATTTGACAACTGCATATTCATCATCATTTACCATACCAATAAATTCTGAACTGGATGGGTTGGGTGTAAATTGCACCGCCCCCCATTGTATTCTTCCCTTACTAATTACTTTTCCACTTAATCCTTGTCCTTCTAAATTAAAGCTACCATTTGTATTGATTGTTATAGTTGGCGTTGTTGGCACAACAACCCCTCCATCGGATTCCGGTTCAGGTTCGGGCTCAGGTTCGGGCTCAGGCTCGGGTTCGGGTTCGGGTTCGGGTTCGGGCTCTGGTTCGGGTTCGGGTTCGGGTTCGGATTCGGGTTCTGGTTCTGGTTCTGGTTCTGGCTCCGGTTCTGGTTCTGGTTCTGGTTCTGGTTCTGGTTCTGGTTCTGGTTCTGTTATTGCGTCTATTGTTTCATAACCAGGTACATTTGTTATATGAGATAATATATAACGTACATCATTATTGTCTATTATTCCATCGTTGTTAACATCAGCAATTAATAAAGAAATATCGCTTGTTATTGAATAATTATCATTATTGTCTAAATGTTTCAATATGTATGTAGCATCAATTGTTCCTATTTTATTATCATTATTAACATCACCTCTTTTATAATTATTAGAAGCCATATAATATTTACAGTATATATAATATAATAATTTTTTATTTTATAATAAAAATTTATTATTTGACACTATATATTTATATAAAAAAGCCAGATGTATTAACTATACTATATGTTTGTATTTTGTTTGTATTTATATCATACGCGTCTAATGTACAAGAAGGGTTACCTGTATCTAATATTTGATTATTTGTGTTAATTGATGAAAATTTATTTAAATATCCAATTGTTAATAATTCATCTGTTCCTAATAAACCATTTGTTTCTGTAACAGCTAAAGCTAATGATTTTGATGAAATTACAACATTATTATTATTTAACCATGTATTTTCGTTAAGATTATAATCTATATTTTCATTAAAAGTTATTAATAATCCAGTTAATTTGATTCCAACTGGAATAATAATCTGTATTGGATATAAATTATTATTTTTTGAACCTATTTTAATACCATATCCAGAATCAATTGTTCCAAAGTAATTATCTACATTATTAGTATGATATGTTTGGAATATATTATTATTATAAACATCCATTGTACATGGTGGATTATTAGTTGTTAAAATATCTTTTCTTTTATTCATTACTGCTAAATTATTTAAATATCCTATTGTTATATATTCACCTGTTCCAGTTAAACTATTGCTTTCAGTTACAGCTAATGCTATTGATTTATTAGATACTACTAAACTATTAATATTATTATTCAACCATAACGAATTGGTGTTATCATAATTAATATCTTGATTAAAAGTAATTAATACTCCGGTAAGTTTTTCTCCTACAGGAAGTAATATATTTATAGGATATTTGTTGTTTTCTTTTATTCCTATTTTCATGGAATAAGTCAATATAGGACCGGTGTCAACATTACATGTTTCATCGTATCTAAATAAATTTTGTCCACCCATGTAACCATGATAAAAACAATAAATACTTGTTTTATGAAAATTACCTGATACTGTTATTTGAATATTGCCATAATAAAATTTATGATTATGTATACTATTATCTGGATATTGAACTTGTCTAGATTTCATTTTATTTTGATCACCAATATATGTAATATTATTTGATATATCATCATTTAATAAAGCTAATGGATGTCCTTCAGGAACATTTTTTAAAGTATATACTCCATTATTCAAACCATATCTTCTTTTTGAATTATAATTTGTTTCGTTATTAAATAAATATTTATTACCATTTGAATTTATTACATTAACTATTGATACATTATTTATACATAATATATCATGTAATAGTTGTTCATCATCTAAATCAAATGATGGTTCTTCAAAATGATAATTTAATTTATAATAAATCATACTATTTAAATCAGTTGCGAATCTAGTATTTTTTATTACATTTTCGTATTTTCTTAATATGGATTTATATTCTGATTCTTCTGTCTGTTTATACGGTGGTGGATTACTATTTAATTTACCTAATAAATAATCTATTAATAAGTCTGTATCATAATTATATGAAATATCATTTATAATATTAGAGTTTCTGATTATATTTATAAATCTAGATGACATAATTATATATATATATATAATTTTTTATATAAATTATATATTTATACATTATTCATTATTATACACATTAAATATTTTAAATATATTTTATATTTGATATTACATATTTATTATCTTCTGATAATTTTATTAACTCTTGTTCTATATCATTATTATTATCTAATGTTCCTATAATTTGATATATATTGTTTTTAACATTATTTATTGCTATATTTTCTTTATTAATAGAATTTTCTGATGTTGTTAAAATTTCAATATTTTTGTTAAAATTAATAAATAAAGTATGCAAATAACAATTCTCAAATCTTTGGCTTACTGTTTTTATAGTCATTTTAATATTATTTATATTTGTTTCATCTAATGAAATTTCTAAATCATCATATATATTATTATTTGTATATTCTTCTATTTCTGATTTATTTGAATATCTAAATCCATTTGTATACAAAAATATTTTTGTATTTAAAGCGTCTGTATATAACAATTTACCTATATAATTATTTATATTTTGTGTACTTACGCCTGTATCTCCCATTTCATCTCTTAATATTTCATTATTATTTGTTCCTAATTCTACCTTTTCTATTATATTTGATAATATTACATCTTTGTTTATTGATAATTTATTGTAATCATTTTCTATATTCAATATATCATGACCTGTATTGAATAATTGATATACATTATTACTTATCTCATTAACTGCTAATTTGCCGTTATTAGATGTTCCATCATGATTTTCTGAATTTACTTCTAATAAGTTATTACTTATTGTTATAAATAAACTGTGAACATATTTATTTACAAATTTATTTGATACACTACTTATTGTTATTATATTATCTGGATTACTATTATCATATTCTATTTCTATATCATTATATATATTATTGTTTGTGTAACTTAATTCTAAAGACATATTTGTTGATTCTATATATTTATCTTTGTACAAATAAGTTATATCACTTAAACTGGTTGAAGTATTTAATAATTTACCTACATAATCTGTATTGTTTAATATATTTATATCACCTATTTCATCGTCTTCCAATAATAAATTATTTGTTCCTAAATTTACTTTGTCTATCTTATATGTTTGTGATTCTGGTTCAGGTTCTGGTTCCGGTTCTGGTTCTGGTTCTGGTTCTGGTTCCGGTTCCGGTTCTGGTTCCGGTTCCGGTTCCGGTTCTGGTTCAAATTCTTGTATCATTCTTTCTGTTATCATATTACCTACAAAAGGCTCAATGTCATTATTATTTATCCAATTTATAGTATTTACCCAAAATTCTTCATTTTGTATTGGATCTACAAATTTTCCTTTGTCTAATGAATTTGTAACCGGATCTAATAATGAATTATACATATCACTATAATCATTTATAATTATGAAATTATCACTAACATCTCTCTTATTTATGTTATGTAATTCAGATAACAATACACCTGGTATTTCATTATTTAAATCATTTGATGCCCAATTTATTAACTTAAAAAAATCTGGATTGTACGATCTACCTCCTCGAAAGAAATTTTTTGAGTATTTACTATAATCTGTTACATTAGTAAATGTATTTACTTCTGTTGCTCCATTATAGTTTATATAATCACCAGTTAATGTTTTATAATTTAAAATATCATCTACATAATATTTTGTATTGTAATATATTATACTTCCTGCTTTTAGATTATTATTAGCATTATCTAATGGTTGTATTGATAAATATGCTTTATTATTTTCATTTATACCATCTGTTATTATAGATACAGATGAGTTGAATATATCTTCATTGTCATATATTGATATTTTTGAAACTTTACTTATTAATACACTATTATCTATTTTTTTTAATAATGTTATCCATTTATTTGTATATATTTTTATAGCTTTATTAAACATTTTTTTACAATATATTTTTATTGTCTTATCATTTATCTCATATTTAAATTTATTTTTAAAATAATCACCTAATTCTAAATCCTTATTATTGATAATTTTACTTATGTACAATGTTATTGAGTTTGTATATATATCTTTGTAATTTTCTAATGATACATTTAGGTAATACATAATTTCAATATTACCATCATTGTTTCTAAATTTTATATTTTTGTTTATTTCTGTTTCATAATCCATTATTAATTTTCTTTCTACATATTCATTTTCTTCTTTTATTTGTTCTTTTTTTATTTGTTCTTCTTTTATTTCGTCTTCTTTTATTGGATCTTCTTTTATTGGTTCTTCTTTTATTGGTTCTTCTTTTATTGGTCCTATACTATTGTTATTTATTATATTTACATTATGACTTCGAGTTGGTCTTCTTCTTCTTCTTTTTATTTGTGATAATTTATTTTCTTCATTTATTAATGTTAAATTATTATTATTAGGTTCATTTTTAACTTCATTATTGATATCAATTGGATTATAATAATTCAATTCTTCTTTTTTCTTATTACTTGAAGTTGTATTCTTTAATTTAAATTTTGTTAATATTTTTTTGTTTTGTTTTAACAATACAATATTTTTTAATTTTGATATTTTATTAATATCATTATCATTTTCTAAATAATATTTATTAACTTCTATCAATGGTAATGTTCTTACTTTATTATAAAAATCAACGTTATTTAAATTATCAGCAAATATATTATTAGATTCATTTAAATATAAATAAGAACTAGTTTTTATTGATTCTACTATATTTTTATTATAATTCCATAATTTGTTATTTTTTATTACATTTGTTACTTCGCTATTTATTATTTCTAAATATGTGATTATATTTACATACTTATTATAATTTTCTACATTCTTAATCGTGTCTTTTTCTAAACTTATTATATTTGATAATAATTTTGATAAATGAATATTATTATCTAATTCTAAATTTATATCTTCATCATTTATATAAATATTAAACAAATACAAAGAAATTTTATATATTATTACATTTGTATCTATATTCAAAACTTTATTTAATGTATTTACTATTATGTGTATTTGATTTATTACTTTTAATAAATTTAATTTTCTATATTTTATGAAATCTTCATCAATTTCATCTATATAATCTAATTTAAAAAATTGCTTTATTTTTGATTTTATATCATACAATGGTATATCTTCTGGGGTATGGTTTAAAGAAGTTAAATATATATCTATAATATAACTATAAATTGTGGTTAATATATTTATATTATTCATTTCATTTCTGCTGTTTAACTGCAATGTTGTCTTCAATTTTATATTATTCATTATATTTGTTCCATTATCAATTCCATTTTCAAATACTATTTTTATATATGAAGTTGTTATATTTTTAATTGAAAATGTATATAACCCGTCTAATGAAGTAGTTAAAGAATTTAATAATAAATTATTATTTAAATCATATATTTTACCTGAACTGTTTGAAATATAGTCATCTGCCACCCCGCCAGAAATTTGTTCATCAATATCGCTTATAATTTTATTTATGGTTGATAATTTTCTATATTTTGAAAATAATGAAGAATCATATACATATGATGGATTACCCGAATACATTGACTCTCCGTTTCTGTTAACAGAACCACCTAGTTTTGTTGAATTAATTCTTTTTGAAATTCCATTCACTTGATTTGGTGCATATCCGTATCTTTCATTGGTTGCTCCACCATCAAGAGTTTTAACATCGCCGGCATTCATAGATGTTCTAAACCCCCCTATTATGTTTTTTTCATATTCTAAAGGAGATTTTCCTAAATTGGGTCCTAAATTGGGAATTTTACTATTTCCAAAAGATTTTAATAATTGTTTAATTATTAAAGCTTTTGAATTATCTTTTTCGCGAAAAGATTTTTGCGATTTTAAATTTATTTTATCTATATTAGTTAAATTATTGCCAATATTAACCATACTTATAATCTAATAATAAAATATATTTGCATTGTTACAATATATTTTATTATTAAATTATAATTTTAATTATAGTTATTTGTTAAGTTGTTTATACAAATTTCATTGAGCCGATTTTATTTTTTATTAGTTTTTGTCTTGGGTTTTGTCTTGGTTTTACTACTTCTGTGACTTGTTTGACTTTTAGGTTCGGTTCCGGTTCTGGTTCTGGCTCTGGCTCTGGTTCTGGCTCTGGCTCTGGTTCCGGTTCTGGTTCCGGTTCTGGTTCCGGTTCTGGTTCCGGTTCTGGTTCCGGTTCTGGTTCTGGCTCTGGTTCTGGTTCTGGCTCTGGTTCCGGTTCCGGTTCTGGTTCCGGTTCTGGTTCCGGTTCTGGTTCCAGTTCTGGAACTGGTTCTGGTTCTGGTTCTGGTTCTGGTTCTGGTTCTGGGTCTGGTTCTGGTTCTGGTTCTGGTTCTGGTTCTGGTTCTGGGTCTGGTTCTGGTTCTTCTAAATCATTAGAGTTATTAATATGGTTTAGTTTTTTTTTAATAACCTTTTTCAAATTTTTCTTCATCTTTTAAATAAAATAAAATATTTTATTTTATTTAAATTAAATATGATGATTAAATTTACTTATTTTTAGCAAGTAATCTTAACATTGATGTTCTTGACCCTGATGATTCGTAATTATTAAATTTTTTTTTACTTACTTCACAATTTTTATCATATGATAAATAACAATTACTTTTGAATGTTTTTTCTAAAGAAGTTTTTTTTCGTACAATATTAGATAAAAATAAAGAATTATCAGGCGTATGATATTTACCAGCTGTATCTTTTATTTCAAAATTATTATTTGTATTAATACTAGTTCCAGCTGCAAAAACATTTATTTTTTTGCCTAGTTTTGGTTTAATATTTATTACACCATTGCTATGTGATCCTGCATAATTATTATAAGTATTTGAAATGTAAGTCATATATATATATATATATATATATATATATATATTTTTTTTAATCCAACTCTTTTTGTATTTTTGCTATTTTTTTTTCTTTTATATTTTGATACAGTATTCAATATATATTGTATTATACAAAAATATTTAATGCTATATTTTTTTTTTTTTTGTTCTATTGGATGTATTTGAATTATGTATTTTTTTACTTGAATTGTTAGTAAGATTCAAAATACTATTTAAAATACTGTTACTTGATTGTTTTTGTTCTTGTTGTTGTGTTACATCATTATCTTCTAGTGTTTTATCATTATCGTCTATCGTTTCACCGGATTGTTTTTCTTGTTTTGTTTGTACATTGTCTTCATCATTTTCTGCTTGTTCTTCTTGGTCTGATTGTTCTTCGCGTTCATCATTTTCTGCTTGTTCTTCTTGTTCTGCATGTTCTTCGTGTTCATCATTATCTGATTGTTCTTCTTGTTCTTCTTGTTCTGCATGTTCTTCGTCTTCATCATTTTCTGCTTGTTCTTTGTATTCATCATTTTCTGATTGTTCTTTGTCTTCATCATTTTCTGATTGTTCTTCTTGTTCAGCATGTTCTTCGCCTTCATCATTTTCTGCTTGTTCTTCTTGTTCAGCATGTTCTTCGCCTTCATTATTTTCTGATTGTTCTGCTTCTTCTTGTTCTGGTTCTGGTTCTTTTTCTTCAAAATTATCAGACATATTTTCGTCTAAAGATTTATTTTTTTTCAAATAATAATCTCTGCATTGCGTATCTATATCGTCAACCTCTTTTTTAATTTCAACAATTAATTTATTATATATATCATTTAAATAATACAAAAATAAGGTAATTTTTTTCAATGTTATATAAACATTATCAATATAAATTTCGTGTAAATCATTAAATGATAGTTGTTCATTCAAAACATTGATTGTTTTTTTATTAGAACTATAAGTGGTAGATTTCGGATCTTCATTAGATAATTTTTCATCATCAGACGAATCTTCATATTGTACACCAACTAAACTTTTATCAAATTCAGAAGCTTTATTATGATCTGTTTCTAAAGCAGAATCATTAGAATCATTAAAATCAAATAAATCTTGTTCTAAAATTATTTTATCAAAATAAGCATATAATTTTTTATTTTTTTTTTCTAATTTAGTTTTCAATGTTTTTAATATACCATCTATATTTTCTAATAAATTTTTATTATCAAAAATATGTTTAAATTTTTCTTTATTTTCAATTAAATAATTACTGATAAATTCAAATTTATATAAAAAAACATCGTATTTAATTTTTAAATTATCAAAATGATCAATATCTATATCGGTGCATTGTTTATTGTATATTTTTTTGAAATATTTGTCAACTTTAAAAAATAGTTTGTCATTATTTTTTTGAAATAATTCTTTAGATTCTTTATATTTTTTGTCATTCATTATGTAAATAAAATAGGTTAGTATATCATAGTTAGATAATTCATTTATTAAGTTATCAGATTTAGAAAAAAATTCAGATAAATTATCTATTGTATTTTTTTCGGGATTGTTAACACTTTGTATATATACAAATAATGAGTTGATTGTAGATAAATTATGATGATTGGTTATATCAAACCTATTATTTGATGAAGTTTGTTTTTCTAATAATAAATTAGAATTATTAGATAATGTATTGGACTTTTTATCAAATATTTTATCTGATAGAATGGATTCTTTATTTTCTTGTGATATTTTATCTGATAGAATGGATTCTTTATTTTCTTGTGATATGTTATCTGCTAGAATGGGTTCTTTATTTTCTTGTGATATGTTATCTGATAGAATGGGTTCTTTATTTTCTTGTGATATGTTATCTGATAGAATGGGTTCTTTATTTTCTTGTGATTTTGTTACATAATTAGGTTTAAAATCAAAAACACTTAAAAGAGAATTAGTTTTATTTTTTTCTGATAATTCAGTATCATTATTATCATTATTATTATTATTTGAAGAATTTGTATCTTTTTTTTCTAAACTTGAACTTTTTTTATCAGATATATTTGATAAAAATTTTTGAATAGATGATGCTACAGATCCACCAGTTAAATTATAATCTTGATTATCCGTTTGTTGACTATCTGATATATTCATGAATTTTAAATTAGGATCTGTATTAATATTTTTAAAAATATTTTTGATAATAAAATATATAAATATATAGTATTTACTGATAATTTTTGTAATATTTTTCATTTTTTCTTTAGATATTTTATCATAATTTTCTGCACTTAAATAAAAAATTTTATTTATGCTATCAGAATCAACTTTATAATCTAATTGATTAATATTATTTAATTTAATTTTTTTGAAATGTTTTTTTAATATTTTTTCAGTTAATACAACAAAATTATCACAACTCATTTCAAAGTTTTCAAAATTGTCTAAATTTTTTCGCAATTCTGTATGTTTTTTTTCTTCTTCTATATATTTTGTTAAATAATTACATGCTAAATCCGAATTTTTTAATAATGAAATAAATTTTTTATTTATATCTTCTGGAGAAGTTTCATTAATTTTACTATTACTAGCGCCCATTATATTTTAAATATATTTAATTTTAATATATATTTTGAAATATATATTATTTAAAATTGAAATAAAAATTATTTATAATTTTAGATAATATATAGATTATATGATATACGATAGAGACCTATCGGCTATATGGAATTTAATTGATGAAGAAAAAATAGAAAATAAAAAAAAATTTAATATAGAAAACAAAACTAACAGTAAAATTTGTATTAAATGTAATTCTGAACAACTACTAGGAGATGAAGGGTTTTATGTTTGTTCTAATAAAAAATGTGCTTATATTTTGAGAAATCAAATAGATCAAAGTGCTGAATGGCGTTTCTATGGTGCAGATGATAATAATAATAACGATCCAACGAGATGTGGTATGCCAATCAATCCGTTACTAAAAGATTCATCTCATAGCTGTAAAGTATTATGTGCTAGTAAATCAACTTATGAAATGCATAAAATCAGAAGATATACAGAATGGCAAGCTATGCCATACAAAGAAAAATCACAGTATGATGAATTTTTAAGAATTACTGTTATTTCACAAAATGCTGGATTACCTAAAATGATTATAGATGAGGCTACTAAATTTCATAAAAAAATTTCAGATGCAAAAACCTTTAGAGGATTGAATAGAGATAGTATAATTGCAGCATCAGTTTATATATCTTGTAGAGTAAATAATTATCCCAGAACACCCAAAGAAATTGCTACAATTTTTAATTTAGATAATACAAGTGCTACTAAAGGTTGCAAAAATGCACTATCCATTATTAATGAAATAGAAAATAATTATAGTAATAATAATGATGATGATGATGATGATGATGATGATAACAATACGTGCAATAATGTATCAAATAAAGATAAAACTAATCGTAAAAATCAACCCATTGACAATGACAATCTCAAAAAAAAAATTAAGTTATTAAAAACAACGCCATTATCATTTATTGAAAGATATTGTAGTAAATTGAATATCAACAGTGAACTAACAAAATTATGCAAATTTATTGCTAATATTATTGAAAACAAAAATATGATCCCAGAAAATACACCACATTCAATAGCAGGTGGAATTATATTCTTTGTGTCAGATGTATGTAATTTGAATATTACAAAATTAGATATTAATAATGTATCTAATATATCTGAAGTCACCATTAATAAATGTTATAAAAAATTATATGATAAAAAAGATATTTTAATTCCAAATATTATTTTAAAAAAATATAACAATAATATATAAATGTCTAGTCATTTCACCAAAACGTTTAATTCTATATCTAAAAATCAATGGATAGCATTAATATTAGGTTATTTAGCATCTACATTAGTATGGTTGAAATTATTATTAATTATAAATCCTTTGGTATCAAAAAATAAAAATAAAGGTAAAGCGAAATTTACTATAGATAAATTACAAATATATGCTTTATTTGTTGGATGGTTAATAACAACACTTATATGGGGAAAAGCACTTCTGCTTATTGATCCTATTAATAATAAATCTGTTTAATATAATTTTTAAAACTATATTACTAATTTTTCCAGTAAACTGTTATTATAAATAATAGATCCAGATGGTTTATATGAATTTATATTTTTATATTGATTTTCAGATTGTTTAATTTCTTTACTTTCATACTTGTCATAAGTTTCATTATTTTTTTTTATATTATCAAAAATATTATTATTATTATTATTATTATTATTATTATTATTA
>CEST01180451.1_pt1 | contig 11883 bp, 7 predicted proteins | sample 326921 | NCBI WGS metagenome assembly CEST01 (sample SAMEA2621509, study PRJEB7988) | marine metagenome | biome: marine biome (ENVO:00000447); feature: surface water layer (ENVO:00002042); material: "saline water (ENVO:00002010), including plankton (ENVO:xxxxxxxx)" | depth 5 m
AAAAATTAATGCAAAAGCATCTACTAAAAAAACTCTTTTTTGATCTGACATTGTAAATTTTGTTGAGCGTGATAAAACTACAAAAACTTATGCGTTTAGTAGTTTAGATTGAATTAGAAATTTAAAATTATATGAACATATTTTTAAGGTGAATTTTTATGTGTCTTTTATATAAACCTGTTAAAAATATATACATACTGTCACTTCGAGCTATTTTGTTTTTTTACGGAATTGTATCTGGAAGTATTTTGATAAAAATCTGACTTATAAGCTGTATTTTTGAGTCCTAAAATTTATAGAATGAATACTTTTTCAATCGCCATTCATGGTGGAGCAGGAACTTTAGTAAAAGGAATGATGACTTCTGAGTTAGAAGCGCAATATAAGTTGGCTTTAAAATCAGCCTTAGATGCTGGATATTTAGTTTTAGAAAATGGAGGAACTTCTATTGATGCAGTTGAAAAAGCAGTTATTTCTTTAGAGAATTCATATTTATTTAATGCAGGAAAAGGAGCTGTTTTTACTGCGGAAGAAACTCATGAAATGGATGCTTCTATTATGGATGGAAAAACCTTAAATGCTGGTGCAGTTTCTTTAATTACGGGAATTAAAAACCCTGTTTCGCTATCAAGAGATGTCATGGAAAAAAGTGAACACGTTTTTTTAGCAGGACAAGGAGCTATGCAATTTGCTAAAATAAACGATTATACAATTGAAGATGAAACCTATTTTTATGACGAATTACGTCATAATCAATGGTTAGAAATAAAAGATACTGATAGTTTTCAATTAGATCACGCTAAGAAAAAAGATTCCAAATTCGGAACTGTAGGTGCTGTTGCTTGTGACAAAGATGGAAATGTTGCTGCGGCAACTTCTACTGGAGGAATGACTAATAAAAAGTTTGGTAGAGTTGGAGATTCCCCTATGATTGGAGCAGGAAACTATGCCAATAATAAAACCTGTGCAATTTCTTGTACTGGAAGTGGTGAGTTTTTTATAAAAGGTGTTGTTGCATATGATGTCGCTTGTTTAATTGAGCACAAAGAAATGTCTTTGGCAGCAGCAGCAAATGAAGTAATTAATAAAAGAATTATAGAAATTGGTGGAGACGGTGGTTTAATTGCTATTGATGCCAAAGGAAATATTTCGATGCCTTTTAATACAGAAGGAATGTATAGAGCATGCAAATCGTCTAATGGTGAAGAAGAAATCTCTATTTATAAATAGAAAGTCTTTTACACGAAGGTAGCAATCGAACTGATCATAAATACAGACTCCTACTTCTGTAGAAGTGATAAAAAACACTAAATAAAAGGAGATTTAATTGGTAAAACAGAAACTTTTCTATTCTTAATATCATATTTATCTCCGTTAGAAAGTACATGGATTATTAAGTTAGCCATCGTCATTGGCGTGCCCTCTTTAAGAATTTTTTCGTTGTTATGTGTGAGTTTGCTTCCGTCGAAAATAATAACCATACCAGACCCAATTACAGTAGAATCGCTTCCGTTTTTAATAATCATTCCTGTGTCTTCTGCTAAACCAATTCCTATTAGATTTGGATGTTTTGCAACCGCTTCAGATTGTCTCCCAAAACGTCCACGCCTAATAAAATGAGTGTCAATAATTAATTCGGGTATTAAATTTAAGCCTTTATACATAGAAACAGCTCCTTTAATAAAAGCTTCAGATGCGCTTCCTCCAGCAATCATTTCATTTGCCATTGCCATTGCTCCTGCACTTGTTCCCGCAATAACAAAACCTTTTTCATTTTTATATCTATCAGCTAAGATTCTATGAATCGTAGTTCTGCCAATCTTCTTGGTGATTTTAGATTGATCTCCTCCAGAAAACATTACACAATCTGCATTCTTAATCAACTTAATGGAAACTTCTTTTTCAGAGTCTTCTATATTTCTAATATCAAGAACCTCAATATTTTTACATCCTAGAGCAGTAAAAGCTTCTATATAATTATTTCCAACTTCAATAGGAATACTTGATGCAGTAGGGATTACTACAATATTTGCGTCAACACCACCAGCTTCTTTTACAACATGATATAAAATACCTTCACTAATAAATTCTTGGGTGTATTGTTCGTTTTCTTCAATTCCTTTATCCTCATTTCCTCCAATAGGAATTAGTGTTCCTTTTATCATTTTAGTAAAAATCTTCTTGTTTATCTATAGATGCTAAAATAAACTAATTTTTATCTTTTAAAATGTATATATTTATAAACTTTCAATAAAAAACAAAAAATAATTAAATATGAAAATTAGAGAAATTACTGCAATGAGAGGCCCAAATTTTTGGTCTATAAGACGTCATAAATTAATAGTGATGGTCTTAGATCTTGAAGAAATGGAGGAGTTTCCTTCTAATAAAATAGAAGGATTCCCTGAACGATTAAAAGCAATGTTCCCCTCGATGTATTCTCATAGATGTTCTGAAGGATGTGAAGGTGGTTTTTTTATGCGAGTTGATGATGGTACTTGGATGGGACATATTATTGAACATATTGCCTTAGAAATACAAACACTTGCAGGAATGGATACTGGTTTTGGAAGAACTAGAGGTTATGGAGAAGAAGGAGTTTATAGCGTGGTTTTTTCATACATGGAAGAGTCTGTTGGAGTATTTGCTGCAAAGTCAGCAGTTAAAATTTGTGAAGCACTAATTTCAGGAGAAGTGTATGATATGTCTGATGATATTCAGGAAATGCGAGAGTTACGTGAAGCGGATCGTCTTGGGCCAAGTACAGGTTCTATAGTAGCAGAGGCTGAAGCTCGTGGGATTCCTTGGATTCGATTAAATAAATATTCTTTGGTTCAACTTGGTTATGGAGCAAATCAAAAACGTATTCAAGCTACTGTAACTAGCGAAACGAGCAGTATTGGTGTGGAGTTGGCCTGCGATAAAGAAGATACTAAATATTTACTTGAACAAGCAGAAGTTGATGTACCTCGTGGTGACATTATTCGTCGTGAAAGAAGTCTAGAAGATGCGTGTAAATATGTTGGTTATCCTTTAGTAATAAAACCAGTTGATGGAAATCATGGTCGTGGAATTACGGTTAATATACAAAATTATGATACTGCCTTAGTTGCTTTTAATCATGCAAAAGAAAGCTCTAAAAGTGGTGCAATTATCGTTGAAAAATTTATTGTTGGTGAAGATTATAGATTATTAGTCATCAATAATGTATTGGTAGCTGGAGCTATTCGAACCCCTGCTCACATTATAGGAGACGGTAAATCAACGATTCAAGAACTTATTGATATCGTGAATAGTGATTCACGTCGTGGTTTTGGACATGAAAATGTCTTGACAAAAATCACCGCAAATGAATTAACTATAAACATTATAAAAGATGCAGGATATACATTGGAATCTGTGATCTCTGAATCTGAAAGATTAATATTAAAAGATACAGCAAACCTAAGTACTGGAGGAACTGCTGAAGATATTACAGATATTATCCATCCTGCGAATGTGAGTATGGTGGAACGAATTTCAAAAATTATTGACTTAGATATATGTGGAATAGATATCATGACCACAGATATATCTAAACCATTATCTGAAACGGGAGGAGCAGTTTTAGAAGTAAATGCAGGACCCGGGTTTAGAATGCATTTATCACCAACAACAGGTTTGCCACGTAATGTAGCAGGACCAGTAATCGATAAGTTGTTTCCTAAAAAAGGAGATACAGGACGCATTCCTATCATTGCAACTTCTGGAACGAATGGAAAAACAACAACAACACGTTTAATTGCTCATATAGCCAAAATGAATGGTTATCGTGTTGGTTATACAACGAGTGATGGTGTATATATTCAAAATAGATTATTAATGACAGGTGATTGTACTGGTCCCGCAAGTGCTGAATTTGTATTGAAAGATCCAACGGTAAATTTTGCTGTTTTAGAATGTGCTCGTGGTGGTTTATTAAGAGCAGGATTAGGATTTAAAAAATGTGATGTAGCAGTAGTGACAAATGTAGCAGCTGATCACTTAGGGTTAAAAGGAATCCATACAATTGAGCAGTTAGCAAAAGTGAAAGGTGTTGTGCCTGAAACAGTACTACCTGAAGGCTATGCCATCTTAAACGCTGATGATGATTTGGTGTATGACATGCGAAGAAAAGTTGATTGTAATGTTGCATTATTCTCCATGGATGAAGACAATCCGAGAATAAAAGCATTGCAAAGATTGCATGGAATAACGGCAGTATATGAAAAAGGGTATGTTACTATTTGCAGAGGTGAATGGAAAATGCGTATTATGAAAGTAGAAGACATTCCGCTAACCTACGGTGGTAAGGCTAAATTTATGATTCAAAATGTATTAGCAGCTGTTCTTGCTGTTCATGTACAAGGGATTAGTATTGAAGATATGAAAGCCGGTTTAGAGACCTTTATACCTTCTGCTTCGCAAACTCCAGGACGTTTGAATTTATTTGAATTTAAAAATTTTAAAATACTTTTAGATTATGCTCATAATCCCGCAGGAATGAGAGCCTTAAAAGATTTTGTAGATGAGTTAGATGCTACTGTTAAAGTTGGAATTATTGCAGGAATTGGAGATAGGCGTCTTGAGGATAATAATGAAATGGGAAGTATTGCTGCAGAAATGTTTGACGAGATAATCATAAGACAAGACAAACGCTTAAGAGGTAAAACGGAAGAAGAACTTATTAAGATGTTGAACGACGGAATTAAAATGAAAGATCCGAATAAGAAAACGACTATTATTCCTTCAGAAAAAGAAGCAATTACTTATGCAGTTAAAAACGCGGTAAAAGGATCTCTTATCATACTATGTAGTGATGTTATTCCTGATGCCTTAGCTTTGGTTCAGAAATTTAAAGAACAAGAGGCAAAAGGAGAATTAGAGTTCGCTTAAAAGAAGAGATTACCAAATAAACAAACAATAGATTAATAGTTGGTTTATTGTTATCATAAAAAGCAGTTGTTTCTACTAAAGGAGCAACTGCTTTTTTCGTTTTTAAACGATTGCTTAATAGGCTGTTTCAAATATTTGTGTAAAAGACACAAAATGGTTGTTGCCTTTTAAAATTGTAATTTTTTTAGCAGCTAATAATCTATTCCATGTTGTTTTATGAATTACGATCGAAATTAAATCAGTTTTACGAAGGGTAATTACCAAATCTGGGATGCTCTCTTTTTCTGTTAAAACCAAGATATTATTTCTAACAATAGTATTCTGAACCTTACCATCAACCCTAAATTGTATATTCATATTTAAGTTTTCAGCATTTTCTGGGATTACTTGTGCTTCTAATTTTTTAATTATTTTAGAAATAGAAGAGTTTGTTAAAAATTGCACAATGGTATTTGCATATATTCTTTGCCAAGGAATCTCCTTTTTAATATGAGAAAGCAAGTAATTCCTTTCATTAGCACTTTCTGTTTTTCTTGCGATTTGAAGAAACGCTTTGTTTTGGTAAGTGACTGCTTCCTTACTTTCTGGATTCACACTTAAAAGTTTATCAGCAAGAGAAGCCGTCCAAGCATACTCTTCATTGGCATATGCTTTTTTTATAGCCTCTAAAACCTTTTGTTCACTACCAATTAGTTGAATTAGTTTCTTGTTTTCGTAAGAAGCTGTTTTTTTTGATAAATCATTTATATTTTGAAAAAACCCAACTCTCTTTATGTGCATTTGACGAATAATCCAAGAAATTTTATGATAATACGCTTGTAAATCTTTATGGTTTTTTAATGCTTTAGGTAGTTGTAAATTGTCTATCACTTGATCTGCAGTCCAGCCTTTTACAACAGCTCGATCTAGTTGGTTGATCATAAACTGTATCAAGTCTATATTGCTCGAAAGTACATCTAGAACATCTTCTTCCCCTTTTAAAACTCGTCCGTGACCACCCACAACAAATTCTGGTTTTAACGCTAAGCCTTTAGTTATAGAATGAATAAAATCCTTAGGATCTCTTTCCAATTCAAAACGAGCCGTTTCTATATAAGGAAAAGTTCCACCAATAATATCTCCTCCAAATAACACCTTGTCTTCGGGGAGCCATATCATTAAATTTTCTTTTAAATCTCCAGCACTAGGTATTAATTGCAAAGTAATTCCATCAATTTCTATAGTTGTCTCTTTGTCAATTACTCTATTTGGGAACTTGATTTCTGCACGTCCATTTATTCTTGGAGAAATCCCCACAGCAGCTCCTACTGTTCCTTTATCACCAAGTGGTAATAAAATACCCATTTGCGAATATCCTCTTTTAATGACCATAGGTTGTATAGTGCTGTTTTGGTAATTCAACCAATTCTGCCAACCTTTAGGTGCAATAATTTGAATATTTTTTTTAGTAAGACTTGCTAAATAAGTACTTCCTCCATAATGATCTGGGTGTAAATGTGTGTAAATTATGGCGATTATTGGTTTGTTATTTATTTTTTTATATTCCTCAAAAGCTTTTTTTGCTTCACCTGGAAACCAACCCGTATCGATTACAATGGTTCCGTTTTTAGACTCTATAAAGCTAAAATTTGCATAACTATATGCAAAAGCAACAGTAACTCTTGGTGATAAAACCGTTAATTTTGCCTCAGGAAAAGTGTTTTTGTGAAAAGTAACTAATGCTTCATTTGCATTTTGAGATAGCCCAAAATAACTTGTTAAAACGAATAAGACTAGGTGTAATTTTCTCATGCTACAAAGTATAAATATATCTATAGGTAAAAATTATCTTTTGTTAAGAAGTTCGGGTTTATTCTTTTTTGTGTATTAAACGAAACCTTAACATTATGTTAGAGTTCTTGTATTTGATTTACAATTATATTTGCATTAAATTTTATTTTATAATTCTATGCTTCGTTGGATTCTTCCCTTAATCATATTAACCGTTTTTATTGTTCTTGTCGAAATTTACACGTTTCAAGCGTTTAAAACAGTCTCAAAAAGTAAAATTGTACGATATTCTTTTTTAGTTTTAAGTATTGCAGTTTACATCAACTTTTTTGTAATGATATTAACTTATTCTAGAAGTGATGGACAAACACCTCAATTTCAAATGGCAATGGGTTTATTACTAACGGTTTCCATTCCAAAGTTAGTAGTTATTGTGTTCCTATTTGGGGAAGATTTTTATAGATGGTTTTTAAAATTTATTTCTGCCATTTCAAATGGAGAAACAAAGTCTTTAGAAGGAAGAAGGAAATTTATTTCGCAATTAGCTTTAGGCCTAGCTGCAATACCTTTTACAGCTTTTATTTACGGAATTATTCAAGGTAAGTACAACTATAAAGTAATCAAACACCAGCTAGTTTTTGATGACTTGCCTGAAGCTTTTGATGGCTATACAATTACACAAATTTCTGATATTCATTCAGGAAGTTTCACTAATAAAGAAAAAATCCAATATGGAGTTGATTTAATCAATGAGCAAAAATCTGATATAATGCTGTTTACAGGAGATATTGTAAATAATAAAGCAGATGAAATGAATGATTGGATTGATGTTTTTTCTCAACTAGAAGCTAAAGAAGGTAAATACTCAATCCTTGGGAATCATGATTATGGAGATTATATGGATTGGAAAAATCCTGATGACAAGTTGAAAAACTTTCAAGATGTAAAAGATGTTCATAAAAAAATCGGTTTTGATTTATTGCTGGATGAACATCGCTATTTAGAAAAAGACGGACAAAAAATTGCGCTTTTAGGTGTAGAAAATTGGGGAAAAGGATTTAACCAAGCTGGAGATTTAAAGCGAGCATCAGCAAACATTAAAAAAGAAGATTTTAAGATTTTAATGAGTCATGATCCTAGTCATTGGGAGTATAAAGTAAAACAAGATGATTTTAATTATCAATTAACTTTAAGTGGTCATACGCATGGTTTACAGATGGGAATAGAAATTCCTGGTTGGTTTAAATGGAGTCCATCTAAATATGTATACAAACAATGGGCAGGATTATATGAGGAATTTGGGAGATATATAAATGTAAACAGAGGTTTTGGGTACCATGCATTTCCTGGGAGAGTTGGTATTTGGCCTGAAATTACAGTCATAGAATTGAAAAAAGCCTGATAATCAGGTTATTTAATTAGATTTATTATATTTGTGTTAGAACTATTTTATAGTAATATGTTTTAAACTCATTAGAAACGTTATGTTATGACAAAATTCGGAGATTTAATTAGTCTTGATAAGCCTGTTTTAATCGATTTTTATGCTGATTGGGATGAGATAGAAAATAGTGTTGATACCTTAAGAGATGTTGCTGCTGCTCTTGGAGATAGAGCAAAAGTTATAAAAATTGATATCAAAAAAAATGAAACGTTAGCAGATGCTTTAAGAGTGAAAGGAAATCCTACTTTTATGATTTATAAAAATGGAGAAATGAAATGGCGTCAAACAGGGTTTCAAGACGCAAACACCCTAATTAGTTTGGTGCAACAATACCTTTAGAACTTTATTTCTGAGCTTCAGAAATAAAAAACCAATTACAAAGATGTTAAGATTACTTCTTTGTAATTGGTTTTTTTTATGCTTTTACTATTCTTCTGGAATAATATGACTAAACAAACTAATTGTTTTGTTAAAATCTTCTTGTAATTCTTTTACAAAATCTTCATCAGTATCATATTCAACAACTTGATCTATAATACCTCTGTACAAGTATCTAAAAGTCATGTCAAATTCATCAAAAACCATATCAAAGTCTCCAACAGGAAAGGTACTGTACCAAATTAATTGATCTTTGAATAACTTAATTAACGTTTTTGCTGTTTCTCTAGCTTTTTCTTCTTGACCCAGTTTGTAATACATTTCTGGATATTCCATCGATAAGCTGTAATGATCAAAATCTTTAATTGGTAATTTCTCAATCGATAAATTTAAGACTTCAATAGCTTTTAAAGTGTCTCCCTCTTTTGCAAAAGCAGCAGATAAACGCATTAAACTATTCCTTAAAGAAATGGCATTTCTTTTGGTTTGCTCGTCTAAATAAATCTTACCATCATTGATGTTTCTCCAATTCCATTTTTGTACATTCTTGTACATTTTGTCTGTATCTATTCTACCAATATCAAATAAGCTTAATTCTCTTTGCAGCTCCCCTTCTTGATTATAAATTTTGGTAGGCGTTTTTATAGGTACAAATTTAAAAGCAACACCATCTAGTTGTAAATAGTCTTTTAACCAAATATACTCACTATCTGTATTGGAGCCACCCGTAAAATAAATAGGACGCTCCCAATTAAAATTATTTAGAATATCTAACATTAAAAGAGTGTTTTTAGCCAAAGCTCTACCAACAGTAATATCTATATAAGGCACAATTTTGTCTGCATCTTTTTGCGCTACAATTCCGTATTTTAAAACATTTTCTTTATTAACAGGAATTCTAATTTTATTGGTAGGTAGCATTTTTTCAGGATTTCCATCATCATCTAAATCATAAAAAGTTTTTTTACTATCACTTCTTATCCATTTCATGTAAGTTTCTAAATCAATTACAGAGTCTTTTAAATTAGGAAACAATTCTTGAAAATAATACGCCACATCTAAGGTTCCATATTTGTATTCATCATGTGTTAATTTTGACGGAATAGGAGGTGCATCGTAGGTTGCACGTTTCATTTGATCAATATACCAATCTGTTTGAAAAAGGCTTGTGTTGACCAATTTCACATCCGTTCTTATACCTTCTACTTCTTGCATGTACCACAAAGGAAAGGTATCATTATCGCCAATGGTAAATAAAATTGCATTTGGATCGCAGCTTTCTAAGTATGCTTGCGCATTTAAATGCGTTGTGTATCTGTTAGAACGGTCATGATCATCCCAGTTTTCAAGAGCCATTAAAGATGGAACCGCTAAAAAAGAAATAACCGTAATGGCAATTGCTATTGATTTTTGTGAGCCAAAACTTTTTAGATAATCATATAAGGCGAGTACACCGAAACCAATCCAGATGGCAAAAATATAGAAACTTCCTACAATTGCATAATCACGCTCTCTTGGCTCAAAAGGTCTTGGATTTGTGTAAAAAATGATAGCAAAACCAGTAAATACAAAGAATAGGAAGAGTACAAAAAAGTTTTCTTTATCCCACTTTATCTGATATAATAAACCTATAATCCCTAAAATTAGTGGTAAAAAATAGTATTTATTTCTACCTTTATTTTCTAAAACCTGGGGAGGAAGTTTGTCTTGAGATCCTAATCTAGCTTCATCAATAAAGTCAATTCCACTCAACCAATTACCATTAAGAATATCTAAATTTCCTTGAATATCATTTTGACGTCCTACAAAATTCCACATAAAATAACGCCCATACATGTAACCAAATTGAAAACTGATCATGAACTTAATGTTCTCTGCAAAAGTTGGTCTACGCTTACTGTTTTTTGGAATACCAGCAATTGCTTTGTACATTTTTTCTGATGAAGGATTTACCATTCTTGGAATAAAACCTTTGTGCTTATCAGACCAATTAGGAAGTACGTCTTTGTAAACGTTTACAATAACATATTTTCCGTCTTTTTTCTCATACTTAGGCTTATCATCCTTTGTTGGGTTTTCAGCATCTTGTTCTCTATTATGAGTATTTGAATAATATGTATCATAAAAAACATTAGCATCTCCATATTGTTCACGCTCATAATAAGCTAGCAATTCACGTGCACTCGAAGGATTGTTTTCGTTAATAGTTGTATTTGCATTGGCTCTTATTGGCAACATCATCCAAGAAGAAAAGCCTATCATTATAAAAAGTAAAGAAAGTATTAAAGTGTTTGCAGTTACTTTTTTATTTTTTCTAGTATAATTTAATCCCAAATAGAACAATACGATCAAAATAATTGCAGCAATAATAGATCCTGAATTATAGGGCAAACCAATTGAATTAATGAAAAATAATTCTGAAGCACTAAAGAATTTTAAAGTAAAAGGGAATATAAATTTAAAGACAAGTATTAAAACGAATACAGAGACTATAGTCGCAATCGCTGTTGTTTTTAAGTTAATTTTTTTATAGGTTTTAAAGAAATACAATAGTACAATTGCAGGAATTACCAATAAAGAAAGTATGTGAACTCCAAAAGATAAACCTACGACGAAGCTTATTAAAATCAACCATTTATTTCCTCTAGGTAGATGGATTTCACTTTCCCATTTTAAGCCTAGCCAAAATAATAAAGCCATTAAAAAGGATGACATTGCATATACTTCTCCTTCTACGGCGCTAAACCAAAAACTATCAGAAAAAGTGTATGCTAAAGAACCAATTAAACTACTTCCAAGAATAGCGATGTATTTTCCTTCTGAAATTCCACCCGTTTTTAATGTCATTTTTTTTGCGAGATTGGAAATAGTCCAAAACATAAATAAAATGGTAAATGCACTTGCTAAAGCAGACATAAAGTTGACCATTTTTGCAATCTCAGTAACCTCAGAAGTAAACATTGCAAAAAATGCTCCTAACATTTGAAAAAGAGGTGCTCCTGGAGGATGACCAACTTCTAGTTTTACAGAGGTTGATATGTATTCGCCACAATCCCAAGCACTAACAGTTGGCTCTAAAGTTAGGGTATATGTAATTAATGCGATAGCAAATACAACCCACCCTAGGATGATGTTCCATTTTTTAAATTTTTCTGATGTCATAAGTTACTTAATAGTCTCTGGCGAATTTACTAATAAATATGAATAAAATAGGGTTCTGTAAACTTTTCTGAATGTAGAATAGCTCATAAAAATATGTTAAATTGAAAAATTATGAAAAAATGTTTGCAAAATTAAAAGATTAGATTAAATTTGCACCCGCATAAAAGCATTGGCCTATGGTGTAATTGGTAACACACCGGTTTTTGGTACCGACA
>CEST01045322.1_pt1 | contig 11821 bp, 4 predicted proteins | sample 326921 | NCBI WGS metagenome assembly CEST01 (sample SAMEA2621509, study PRJEB7988) | marine metagenome | biome: marine biome (ENVO:00000447); feature: surface water layer (ENVO:00002042); material: "saline water (ENVO:00002010), including plankton (ENVO:xxxxxxxx)" | depth 5 m
TCAAGGGCTTAATTTCATGTGTCACTGCTTTCTCGCGCGTATTAAATAAATTCAGTCTAGCTTAAGTTTTGAGCTTTTCGGTAATGCGGATAAACTATTTAAAGTTAGTATTTATAATTAGTTGATTAACGAATTACTTACTGCTTGCAAAATAGCACAGTCAAACTTACCCGCAGAGTAAGTAACCTATTCCACTACCCTTCTATGAAGAAGATGGTAATCGAACCTTCGGCTATTTTTCATGATTCGCTGTTGTTAGAAGTGTAGATAATATTAATTAGAGACCGGCCCTGAATTGAATTACGGGAAAAACAGCAGGCTGCGTTGTCACCATTAAGGCGAAGCCGTATTCAAAGAACCGACTGTTATCCCATTTCCAATGCCTACGGCCAAATTCTACGCCTATTCGATAGCTTATACCAGTACTTCGATCTAGATCTTCATAAGAAGCGGGGATGAATTCAGGCTCCATCCAAGGGTCAGGGAATATAAAGATGAAAGGATCCTCATACAAGGGGTTGTCTACCATGTTATCTGTGTAGTTAACATCAACAATGGCAAATCTATTAAGCAGTGTAATATATTTTGCCACCACTCTTCCAGAGCGCCTTCGTATCTTTAGGCGTCGGTAAATTCGATAATCGGCTGAAACAACGTTGGATCTGACCCATTCTATATACCCTCCCTCTTCATAAAATTGGAAGAGACCTTGAGTGGAACCCCTGTCTTACATATAGAAATACGAGTAGTGATGACCGCCTATAATAAAAGCAGAGTTAGGGCTCACCGGCACATGAATATTGAAGTCTACTATTCCGGTAAAAGGGCGAATGCGATTGATAAAAACTGACAGGGTATTGAACGCTGAGAAATCTTCCTGTACCTGCGCATTACACATGTTTGAGAGTGCTATGGTGTATAGTAATATATTGAATTTCAATGGGCGGAGAACGTAGTTAGAAGCCAATTCTAAAATTGACAGTTGGAATTAAAGTATCGATGATCTGCATGAATTAACAACTTGTAATATGTCCTATGATCTTAATATATCCTGAGCAGATGCACCACCATCTATTACTAATTGAGTTCCTGTGATGTAAGAAGCATCATCTGAAGCTAAAAATATCACACCACTGGCTACCTCTTTTGATGAACCAAACCTTCTCATTGGAATTTTTTCACAGATTTTATTCCACGTTTCTTTTGAATTCTCAATCATGTGATCATACATGGATGTCTGTATTGTACTTGGTAAAACGATATTACACCGAACCTTATAATTTCTTGAGGTTGCGTGAACAGCAACAGAACGTGTTAAATTCGATAAAGCTGATTTGCTCGATCCATAGGCAATTCTATCGTGTCGAGAAAAAAGAGCACTTAGTGACCCAATATTTACAATGGCAGCGTTTTTCGATTTGGCCATTAATGGCATAAATGTTTTACACCCTAAGAATACGCCATCCAAATTTACATGGTGTACTTCTCTCCATTTCTCTAGACTTGTAGATTCAAGTCCATTTAAATTCTGATCAATGTTTACGCCTGTAATTCCTGCATTATTAATTAACACATCAAGCCGACCGTATTTGGTTTGGAGATGAGATAGCGCGTTTCTCCAATCTAATTCTTTTCTTACGTCTAATTTTAAAAATTGACATTTTTCCCCAAGAAGCTCTAAAATTTCATTAGCCCTAAGTCCTTTAGAATCACTTAAAACTAATGCTTCTGCATTTTCCTCTAATGCGAGTTTTGCACACGCTAAACCTATACCTGATAATGCCCCGGTAATAAGAACAACTTTGTTATCCAATCTTCCCATTTCTTTTTAGGTGTCTCTTTATATTATTAATGATATTTTCTTTTATTTGAAAGCCCTGTAAATGAAAATCAACCGCTACGATGTTTAAATCGCTCAAAATATTCCAATACTCTTCCGCAGACTCGTCCGTTACCAAACCTATGGTGGCAGGTAGAGAGTCATTATAACTCATCATTAATGACTCAACGCGACAACCTGGCAACCCCTGATCTCCGGCCTTTTTAACAATAAAATTGATAAGATTCTTGGGTAGATTAGTTTCAAGAAGCGTTCGCTCGGTATACCCCATATCAATTTTCCCACCACCAACTATCAAAACATCCTTATCCACTTTCATACGTTTAATGGCTTTGGGACAATTAACTATGTGCGGGAACGAGTCATCTACTATAATTGTTCCTGGAGCCAATTTATCAACTTCCAAAATCTCCCCTTGAGAACTTGAGCCAATTATTAAATCAGCAAAATAGAATTCATCGGGAATCTCTTTTGTAATCGCGATTACGTCTAACCTTCCTTTGTAAATGTTTCTGAGTTTATCTAAGGGTTGCTGAAGTGCTGGAATTTGAGAGGAAAGATCAGCTATGGTTATACTGGCAGGCGTTCCCAATTTACTAAGTAATAGATTTATTGAGGATTGTCCTATAGAACCAAACCCTGCAACAGCAACATTAATATTATCTATACTTAACCCTGTTGCCGCAAGTACCTTTTCAACTGTTTTAACTACAGCTACCACAGTACATGAGTGGCCCGTTGTAATAGCGATTGATTTTGCTAACGAAGATCGATTACCAAGCATGTTTCTTACAGCAAAACCGTAGTTAGTCAATGATGGTAAATTACCCGCTAATGATATGTGTTTTGCTCCATATTTTTTAGCCTCCTCTATGGCTAAGTCTATTGAATGAAGTAAACGTTCACTCTTTACTTTTTGTAACTCTTCAGCGTAGTAGGGAATAAAAATAACACCTGTTTTCCCATAAACTGTATTCTCTATTTCAAGTAATTTAGGCCTATCATTAGGCAAAATGGTTTTTATGAATTTTTTAGTTATTTCTTTCCCCGCTGCAGCTACCGGTAACAATTCTGACAAAGTTCTAGAGGAAGGAAAGTAGGCAATCAGTGCCGCGTCAATTGTCCTAGTATCGCCTAAATCATCTGTGTCATATTCGCGAATGAATTGCGTGACACCCTCCTGAATATAATCACCTATCAAAGATTTAAATTTTGAAGACGTTTTTCCTCCTAAATTAATATGAATACCATCTGCAACTCTGATACCCAACATTAAATTAGAATCTGTACTTCCAGAGTCAAATAAAAACCTTGCATTGTCCCAATCGAATTTAAATTCAGACGGATTCTCACCATCTAACGAAGAGAAATCCATAAATGAAATAAAGAACTGATAAATGCCTTTAAGTGTAATTCCTCCGTTTTGGAGGTAAATTTTCATTAAATCTTTGGCAGGTATATCTTGATTTTCTAAAGAATTCAAGAACGACTGATTTAATTGAGCATAGTCCGATCGAATATTATCATTAGTTAGTTTTATTCCAACAGGAAGACTTTTTGCAAAAGGACCTATAACTTTATTGATATCTGGTAACGACAAATCTCTGCCACTAACAGATGAACAAATCAATAAATCAATTTCACCAACTATTTTACTTAAAGCTCTAGCATAAATGGTGAAAAATAGCTGGAAGAGACTCAAACTATGCTCTGCGCATAATTTTTGAAGTGTTTCCTTTTTAGACTTAGAAATGTGTAACACTATCTCTTGATCCTTAGCTGAAACTTTGAGCCATTTACTTTCCAGTTTGATGTTTTTTGATCGAGAAAAAGTGTTTTTCCAGAATTCTTCCTCACGACTATATTCACCTTTAACCATAAACCGTCTGGCATTTTCATAGTTAACTACATCCCTGAAGGAAGAAGTGATTTCAGGAAGGAATAATGGTGCTTCTAAAGAATTTTGATGATATAACCAGAGTAACTCATCCAAAAGTATTTTTAAGCTCCAAGCATCACCAACTATATGATGTATGCATAACATTAATTTAGACAGGCTATCCGTTTCCTTTATCCATATGATTTTATATAAAGGTGGGTGGGACAAATCAAAAACCTCTCTTTGTAATTTTTCTTCAATTTTTTTCGTAAAATCTTCCCTTTCCTGATTTGATTTTGAGGTGATGTCTAAATTTTCAACTTGAATTTCTTCATGAGAAAAAATTTGCTGTACTGTGTTGAGCCCTTCCTTGAAAAAGCCTGTTCTTAGTATCGCATGACGACCGATTAGTACATCCAAAGCTTTAATAAATGAACCAGGATCTAGTGGACCTTCTATGGGAATAGTTCCAACTAAATTAAGCGAATTACTAGAATTGTTTGAATTGATTAGGTAAAAGCCTTTTTGAGTAATAGAAAGAGGGAATTTATTCCCTGCATAAGGCTTTGACTTGCCATCTTTAAAATCTTCGATGAGATCGTTACTATTTATTTTATCTAGATGTTCTGCCAATTCACAAATAGTTCTTTTCCTAAATAATTCAACCGGTTTTGGGGAGACCTTGAAGGATTTTCGAATATGATGTAAAACTTCCAATGCCATAATTGAGTCACCTCCAAGAGAGAAAAAGTCTTCATTAATACTAATTTCATCAATCTTAAATACATTTTTCCAAATTCCTATAATCGTTTGTATTGTAGAGTCGTTAGCAAAATCTCTTTCCTCTCCCAAGTCCGTATCGTAGTTTTCTTGTAGCGTTTTTCTATCTATTTTGCCTGCATGGTTGAGTGGCAGTTTATCAAGAAACACTACGTTATGGGGAATCATATGCGACGGAAATTTTTCACCAATCATATTTCGAATACCGATCTCATCTAAAGAGGGTTCCGTATCAGTTAGTTCAATAAAAGCCACAGTCCAATGACGTTTATCATCCTTAAAGGCTAAAATTGCAGCACCATTTATCAAACTTGATGAAGTAAGTACTAATTCAATTTCTGTAGGCTCAATTCTGTTTCCGTAAATTTGAATTTGATTGTCAATTCTACCTATATAATGATAAATCCCATCTTTATCTCTTTTAGCAATGTCTCCTGTTTTATAGTATAGACCGCTGGACTTATCTATAGGGTTCTCAATAAATTTTTCATTCGAATAGACTTCCGATTTATAATAACCCCGAGCAATACTCGGACCTCCGATGTAAAACTCCCCCTTTTCATTTGTTTTACATTCCTTCCCTTCATGGTTCAACAACAATACATGAGAACCCTTTCTCGGAGTTCCTATTGGTGTCGCATCTTCATAACCTGAACTTTCAGGAATATTGTAAATTGTGGCATTAACAATCGTTTCTGTAGAACCATAGAGATTTACGAAGCGTTGACCTAATCCAAAATGGGTTCTCCAGTGTTTAACTGTTTTACCGTGAAGTACTTCACCTCCAATCAATAATAAGCGTAAATTCTCTAACGTATACGGCTCATTTTTTGATTTATGTTCCTCAACATATGCGCAAATACTTTGTAGAACAGAAGGCACAGTGTTAAAAATTGTAATTCCTCTGACGGCTAAAAACTCCAATAATGTTACAGGATCTTTGAAGTCATAGCGATCTATCGGATGAAGCTCGCCCCCTGCGAGCAAAGTGGAGAAAATTTGTCGAATCGACCCTCCAAATCCTAATGAAGACGACAGAATAAATTTGTCATCTGCTGAGATTTCAAATTCCTCAGATAACCAGGATAAAAATATTTCAACGGAAGCATGATCTACCATAACGCCTTTTGGTATTCCTGTAGTTCCAGAAGTGTACATTATATAAGCAATACTTTCCTTAGTAATCGTTCGCAGATTTGCCGAGATATGTTTACTTGATTCATTTTTGCACGAAAACACATCAAAGGCTAGATCATATAGTACTACATCCGTTCCGTCTAGGAGCAATACATTCTTAACACTCGGTAAAGGACTATTACTCCCTTTTAATAATTGGAGATGATCCGTAGTGGTAAGTAGTGTTTTGATTTCGGAATGTTCAATAATTTGATTAATACGATAAATAGGCCAATCAGGATCTATTGGAATGTAGCTAAGTCCAGATGCTAATGTGCCAATTATCCCCATAATAGTATTTGCATTAGGATGACCTAATACACCTATGGCTTGCTCATTATTATCAATCTTTTTTATTAGTGCATTTGCAACTTGAATACTCCCCTCATTTAGGTTCGAATAGGAATACGATTTGTTATTTTCTACGATGGCAGTTTTTGCACCATATTTTCCACATGCCGCAAATACCTTTTCATGAAGTAATGGATGCTCTTTGAAGAATACTTCTCTTGGTAACTCAAGGCTATTTTCATATGGTTCATTACTGGAATTAAAAACCACTAAATCATCATTTTCAATAATTTCTATTAATCTTTTATTTAAAACTTTAACCTCTTCATTTGTATAGTGCTGCTTAGAATAGTTCCAACTAAATTTTAATGTTCCGTTTTGTTTTAACACCATAAATGAGAGTAACGTAAACGGTAAGGATACCCTGCAATTTACCTCCGGAGTCTGCTCTGATTTAACTCTCCAAAAGTGATCAGCATTAACGTAACTCATTCCAAATGGAGTAATACCAACTGGGCCACATTGATTTCTCGTTTGCAATATGCTTGCAAAATCTAATGAAGAGGACCCACTGTTCAGACTAGCTAACCTTATTTTATCCTTTACTCTCGCAGCGATGGCCTCAATTTGGCAGTCGTGATCGAGCTTAATTCGTAATGGAATAGAATCAGCGATACAACCAGATAGTTTGTCAACATTATCAAAAGTACGATCTCTGTTTTCACTAGCGAGACGAATAGCAATATCAGGTTGTTCGGTAATCTTATACAGTAAAATGCAGTAGGCGGAAACGAGTGCGTGAAACACGGAAACTTTCTTTTGAATAGCAAAATTTTCAAGCGCTTTGGTTTGTTGCTTGTCTAAAGAGTCTAGATAAATCCCATTAGATTTTTCAATATTATGGGTATCATTAATTTTTGGATCAATGATGATGGGTGTAAAGTCTTTTAATTCCTTCATCCAATAATCTCTACTACCTAGTGTTTCACGACTATCATCTTTTTTATTTATGTGGTGTATGTAATCAGAAAATTTTGGGATGGTAGCATCAGTAATAGCTACTCGAGATTGTAAACTCGTATATAAATGGAGTAATTCCTTAAGAATTATTGACATGCTCCAAGCATCAGTGATGATGTGATGAGCACAAAAAATAATTGATGATTGATTATTTGGCTTTTCAAGATAACAGACATCGTATAAGATTTTGGAACTCAATTCATACACCTTTTTCACTAATTGCTCCTGAATGAGATCTACTTGACTTAAGAGATTATTCGAATCCTTAATCACTTTATGTTCAATAGTGTAAGACGCCGACTCATTAATCAATTGCACGGGTCCTTTATCAGTCATCGAAAAAGCTAATCGCAATGATTCATGTCCTCTGGTAATAATGTCCCAAGCCTCATTTAGCCTTTCTAGGTCAAAGTGAAAATCAAAATCAAGACTTACCTGTGTATTACAAGGTGTTTCCGGATAAAATACCTGATTGGAATAAAACGTCTTCTGTGTTGGTAGCAGTTCGTACGAGATATTAACCTCTTGATCTGATTTAGAATTTAAGTAATCGGATAATAAATTAACATTATCATATTCGAATAAAAGAGTTGGATTTAATGAAAGTTGATATTCTTTTTCGAGTATCCCTACTATGTCTAGGGCACTAATCGAGTCAAGGCCTAAACTAGTAAAAGATTCATTTTGGTCAATTTCTTCAGTAGGCAAATCAATTGCCTCAGCAATTAGGCTTGTCAATATCTCCCTGAAATTCAACTGAATCGGTGCATGATGCACTAAAGGTTTTTCCTCTATATTTTTTTTCTTCGTAGAGTCCAATCTATAACTAAGTTGGTTGGAGTAATTTTTAGCATCACTATCATCCAATATTGCAAGATGAGCATCCGTATACTCTAAAGAAGACTCAAATAATTTTAATCCTCTTTGGGTTTGGAAGGGAGTCAAAGCATTATCTCCGGAAAAATTAACATTATGGCTCATTCCCAATTCTTTCCACATACTCCAAGACCGTGAAAACCAAACTGTTTTTTCAGAATTGAATTTCATCGCTATTGCATCAAGATATGCGTTGGCCGTACCATAAGCGACCATTCCTTTTGACCAAGAAGGAGATAGTCCCGATATGGACGACATCAAGTAAATAAAATCTACCTCAAGGTTTTCAACTACTTTCTTTAAATTAGATAAACCCTGAATTTTTGTTTGTAGGATGCGTTGAAAGTCTTTTTCATTAATGGAAGTTAATGTTCCATAACTAATTGTACCCGCCGCATAAATAATCCCATTTACATGTCCAAACTTTTTTAGAGTTGATGAAATTACGCGAGCTAATTCCTCTTCGTACAATACAGAAGATTTTAAATACTCAACGGAATTCTCATGAAGTAACATTTTAATTTTATCAGGTAACTCCTCCTCCTCACGGGTACCAGTAAAAACAATTTTCGATCCATAGTTTTTATGAAGGTGATAAACCATTTCCGCTCCAATCCCTGAACTTCCACCTAAAACCAAATAAACACCATCGGATAATATCCTCATCGTTGAATTTGACTTATCTCCTGAATTAATGGATACCAAATTTTTCAAGTAAAGCTCGTTATCCCTTATTACTAGCGGCTGAGAAAAATATTTATCTAATGAATCACATATCCAGTTAACATTGAATTCAGAAGCATCTGAATAATCAATTAAACCTCCTAACGCATTCATCTTTTCTTCTAACGCCCCAGAAAATAATGTTGCAATAGCTGCACTATGTGGTGATAACTTGTCACCTTCAATTACTTTAAAAGCGTTTTGAGTAACACACCAAAATGTATTTACAATTGAATTAGACTCAATAAACAAGTTCCTTATTACATTGAGCTCTCTTATTGTTTTAGCACCTTCTTCGTTTACGTTTTCATGTTGAAAATAAAGAAGCCCATAATTTTTATTTTCACTTAATCCTTCAAAAAACCACCTGATATGATCTTCGTTAAAATAATCAAGGACATAAGTGTTTTCATCTGACCTTATAAATGCATTGCCCGCTTCGACCCAACGGGTTTTAGGAAATCTCGATAACAATTCATTTTTCAACGTTGAGTTTCCTGAATTACCAAACATGATCCAATTATCTGGTGTTTCATCAGGATTCTTTGAGTGTGGCTTTCCCTTCAGCCAGTCTACTTTAAAAAATGCATTTTCATTTTTTTTAACACCGGGGAAAAGATCAAAAGCAATTTTTTTTCTTTTGAAGGAAGTACGAGTAGCTTTTCGTTTAGATCGGGGAATATCTAATCCCAACTCTTCTATAATTATGTGTGCATTCGTACCTCCAAATCCGAAAGAACTCACTCCAGCAGCACGAATGTTATCTGTACTCCAATCCTCTAATTTGTCTTGTATTTTAAAGCCTTTTTCTTGAAGTTTCCATTTACTGTTTACTTTTTCTCCATGGAGTGAGGGTGGTAGTTCCTTATTATGTAGTGCAAGGACTGCTTTAATTAACCCTGCAATACCTGAAGCGCCTAATAAATGTCCAATATTAGATTTAACTGAGCCTATTGAAATGTTTTTATCAGTATGGTTGAAAAATTTATCAAGAACTGTTATCTCCACCGAATCACCAATTCTTGTAGAGGTACCATGTGCTTCAATCAGGCTAATATTTTTCTTGTCATACATTGCTTTTGAATAAACCGAATCTAACAATCGCATTTGCCCTTTCCAGCTCGGCGCCATCACGCTCAATGTCCGCCCATCATTATTAACTCCAGTTCCTTTTATCACCCCGAAAATCGGATCGCCATCTCTAATAGCATCTTCCATTCGCTTGAGTAATATTACTCCAGCACCTTCCCCTAATAATATCCCATCAGAATCAGCAGAGAACGGAGTGCAATTTCCAGAAGGAGAGATCACATGAGCTTCTTCCATTAAACGATATATGGATGGTGTAAGATTATAATTAACTCCACCTGACAATGCTAAGTCACAATCATTTTTTAATAATGCTTCACAGGCTAAATGTGTTGCCACTAATGACGATGAACATGCCGTATCGATCGTTAATGATGGTCCAATTAAATTGAATTCATGCGATATTCTTGAAGAAATCATATTACTAATATTACCGGTAATCGCAGAGTTGTCAATTTCAGGCATCTTTCTAATGTGCTCTAGATCCGTCAGCAAACTCTCTTTTGTTTCAGGAGCTAAACCTTCAAAAGTCGAAGTGCTCATTATTTTATCAATGACCATCTTTCGGTAAAACCCAGCGTTAACACCCTCCATATAAGCCCTTTGGTTAGCTCCTATATAAACGCCTATGTCCTTATTATCAAATTCATCCATTAGGGCATTTTCCCTTGCCTCAACAGTAAGCTCCAACATTATTCTTTGTTGAGGATCCATTGCTATCGCTTCATTATTAGAGATATTGAAATATTCATTATCAAAGTGAAATGGATTTTCCAAAAACGAACCTTTTTGATTCTTCAAAATGCTAAAATCAAACTGATCCGATCGTTCCTTAGGAATACTACTAAACTGTGATTCTCCTTTAGAAACGATATTCCAGAATTCTTCTAAATTATTTGCACCAGGAAATCGACAGCTCATTCCAATGATGGCTATATCATTACTTTTATTAGATTCAGATTTGGTCATGTAATTGGTTTAATGTTATATAAACTTTATTCCTCTATTTGGATTTTGATCAGTCTAACTGAATCAATGTTTTTACTTGCTATCGCACAAGCATAATTATCATCAACTACTAAGTTGTCAAAATACCAGTTCTGTCCATCAATATTCTCACTCTTCCCTAAACACTTAACTAGTGATAAATCTATTTGCAACCCTCTCCCATCAGCCTTGATAATAGCCTCTTTTCTAGTCCACAATTGATAGAATCGCCTGACACTATCCTCATTTATCATGATATCCCTCCATTCATCAACTGTGAAATATGATCTGTAATAATCTAGAATTTTTGGTTTTATTATTTCAACATCAACTCCTACTGAATATTTATCTGAAATTGCACACAAAACCAAGCTCCCTGAATGCGAAATATTAAAGTGAATATTTTCCGAATTATATAGATATGGTTTTCCGTATGATGTGACTTTCAGGTTATCTAGATTTCTTGTACCATATTTATTCAACCCATACTTAAGTAGGCTTGTGCTAATTAGGCGCCTTACTTTTCCATATTCTTGATGAACTTGGTCAACGCTATCTTGATGTGCTTGTGTTAAGTAATTTTGAAAAGCATTAGGAATGTAACAATACAATATGTTCAAACGACTTTTATCGATTTCAAGCTGATTAGCAGAGCTAATGAGAGAGATAGCATTGTTTTCAATCATAAATCACTTAAAATCTTTATCCAAATAAAATTGAAAAACACACAGATACGTTAAGCTTTGACATTTCTAGAGTACATCTCATACTCTCTGATATTTACTGAAAAATTAATCAAGAACGCTTGCTCTGGACAAACGTACTCAATCCAATATTCCATATTTTTCTATGTATCATTATAGCAGCGTTATAAAAAAATATTTTTGAAAAGGTAACTGGTAGGAATGGCCTTTCCAACTAAAAAAATCTCATTTATTGATACTGATATCTTCTGAATCTACTAATAACTAGGTTAACATAGATTTATTGTCTCAGTAACGAGAATCGCTAGAACTTGAGAGATCGTAATTTTCTTATCTTGGATATAGTTGGCAATTTGGCGCATCTTCCGGAGAAGCCGTCTGTCGTAGGTGGACTATCCAAATCATAAGCCCTGCTCAAAAGTGCTACATTATTAATGAGTTTTCATTGGTTTACCA
>CEST01021207.1_pt1 | contig 11807 bp, 8 predicted proteins | sample 326921 | NCBI WGS metagenome assembly CEST01 (sample SAMEA2621509, study PRJEB7988) | marine metagenome | biome: marine biome (ENVO:00000447); feature: surface water layer (ENVO:00002042); material: "saline water (ENVO:00002010), including plankton (ENVO:xxxxxxxx)" | depth 5 m
ATTTTGTTTATCAAAAATTTTAAATTAATATGGAGTGATCGAACTTTAAGAATTATTCTTATTATTTTAGCATCATATTTAATAGTTTATGGATTAGCGACAGGAAATTTTGGTACAGGATTACGTCATCGTACAAAACTTATAATTGTTTCAATTTTAATGGTTGCACCCTGGATACCACAATTAGTTTTTTTTGATAAAAAACAAAGAAATACTGATAATAAGAAATTATAATAAAAAATAAAAAGATTTGATTTATAATTAGGTGTAAAAAGCCTTATTTTTTTAATGTATATTTTTTGTTTTTTATTATTTAGAATTTAATTTTTTTTAATTAGATTTAATTATCATAAATGTTTATATACTATATAGTTACAAATTTACTTTTAATTAACTTACTCTAAAATATTTATAAATAGATAATTTTTTAAGAATATGAATTCAACCTTCCCAACAATTCAAGATAGAAAAATTAAAATAGCAATTATTGGCTGTGGAAGAGTTTCCAAAAATCATTTTGACTCTATTGAAAAGCATCAAAATAATATTAAGTTAATTTCAATTTGTGATAACCAGAAAGAAATTTTAAAAAAATACGAAATAAAGTTTAAAGTTAAAGGTTATCTTGATCTAGAAGACATGCTTAAAAATGAAAATTTAGATTTAGTGTCTTTATGTACCCCAAGTGGTATGCATGCTAGTCAGACCAAGTTATGTGCAAAATATGGTGTTAATGTCATGACAGAAAAACCTATGGCAACTCATTGGAAAGATGGCTTAAGCATGGTTAAAACCTGTGATGATGAAAATGTAAGATTGTTTGTGGTAAAACAAAATCGAAGAAACCCCACTTTACAAGTTCTAAAAAAAGCCATTGATGAAAAAAGATTTGGTAAACTTCATATGGTTCACCTCAATGTTTTTTGGACTCGGTCACAAGAATATTATGATCAAGCAGCTTGGCGAGGAACTTTGGAGTATGATGGAGGTGCTTTTATGAACCAAGCATCTCATCATGTCGATTTATTAGAATGGCTGATTGGCCCTGTAGAAAGAGTGCAATCAATGATGAGCACGACACGCGATATTGAAGTTGAAGATACGGGAGTACTAAATATTAAGTGGCGAAATGGTGCATTAGGATCTATGAGTGTAACCATGTTGACTTATCCTAAAAATCTAGAGGCAAGTGTCACTATTATTGGTGAAAAAGGTACAGTTCGTATAGCGGGTGTTGCTATGAATGAAATTCAGCAATGGGAATTTGATAAAAAAAAAGATTATGATGATAAAATTAATGAAGTTAGTTATGAGACAACCTCTCTTTATGGCTTTGGTCATCCTTTATATTATAAAAATGTTATTGATGTATTGCAGGGCAAAGCAGAACCAGAAACTGATGGTAAAGAGGGTCTGAAATCTTTAGAAATTTTAATTGCAGCCTATCTTTCAGCCAGAGATGATAAAACAATTTCATTACCATTAAAATATTTGTAGGGAATATCAAAAACTTAAGAAAGCAATAGTAGAAAAACGGCAATAATAACCCAAACTTTTACGGGTATTAAATTCATTACATTGGAATATGCAGGTCTATAGTATTATCAAAAATAATGTTTATTAAATCTCCTTAAAAGTATTTATAGTATGAATATGAAATTTAAAGTTGTTGTTTTTGGATATAATTTTCCTCATTTAAAAAGTGAGCTTTTCATTCATATTTTGAAAAAATATAATATTAAAATATCTGCATATATTGGTGCAAACAGGGTAAAAATAAATTTACCTAGGAAAATTTACAATAAAAATATTTCTCAAAAGCCAATTTATAATCCTAAAAATTTATGTAAATTATATGATATCCCATTTTTTAATTCTGTTCACAATTCAGATAAAACTATTAGAATAATTAAAGAGACTAAAGCCAATCTAGGTATTGTATCGGGGGCACGTATTTTAAAGTCAAATATTATGAATAGTTTGAAATATGGAATAATTAATTTTCATCCAGGAAAAATTCCTGAAGCTAGTGGATTGGATGGGCTGATGTGGAGTATTTATAAAGATATAAAGCCATATGTAACAACACATTTTATCAATAGTAAAATTGATGCAGGAAAAAAAATATCCCAAAGAGAAGTAAAAATAGATATTAATGATAGAATAGAAGATCTTAGTTACAAAATGACTTTAATTGAGTATGAGCAGCTAGAAAAATTATGTAAAAATTATTTATCTAACAATGTTAAAATTTCATCAAAAAAAATTTTAAATTACAAATCTGCTAATAAGCCTATGACAACAGAACAACAAATTGAGGTATTAAATAAGTTTGAGTTATGGAAAAAAAATTTTGTATGAAAATAGACTATGCAAATTTAAATTTACAATATCAAAATTACAAAAAAAGTATTGATGATGCTATTTTTAAAGTAGTAAAAAGCTCTAAATTTATTATGGGTGAAGAAGTTAGTAAGCTTGAAAAAAATTTAGAAAAATTTTCAGGAGTAAATCATGCAATTACTTGTTCATCAGGAACAGATGCTCTTTTACTTGCTATGATGGCAATGGACATTCAGCCTAACGATGAAATTATTACCACACCTTTTACTTGGGTGTCTACTTCAGAGACAATTGCATTACTAAAAGCCAGACCTGTATTTGTAGATATTGAACCTGACACTTTTAATATTGATGCAAGCTTGATTGAGGCTGCGGTTACTAAAAATACTAAAGCTATCATGCCAGTTAGTCTTTTTGGTCAACCTGCAGACATAGATCATATTCAAACTATAGCTAATAAGCATAATTTAAAAGTTATTATCGACGGCGCTCAAAGTTTTGGTTCTACTTATAAAAATAAAACTGATAGTAACCTCGGCGATATATCGATTACTAGTTTTTTCCCTTCCAAACCTCTTGGTTGTTATGGTGATGGGGGTGCTGTTTTTACTAATAATGACGATTATGCTGAAAAAATTAAAATGTTAAGAGTGCACGGGCAAAATAAACGTAACCATCATAAATATATTGGCATGGGTGGACGCATGGATACCATTCAAGCAGCAATACTTTTGGCAAAACTTAAATATTTTTCACAAGAATTAAAAGATCGTAAAATAGTTGCAGAACATTATACGAGTGGTTTATCTGATATTTTACAAACACCAGTTATCAAGCCAAATAGATCAAGTGCCTGGGGACAATACACAGTAAGGGTTAATAATAGAGATAATATTCAAAATGAATTAAAAAAAAAAGGTATCCCAACATCAGTTTTTTATCCAGTTTCTCTTCACCTTCAAGAATGTTTTAAATATTTAAATTATAAGCTAAACGATTTTCCAATATCAGAAAAAGCTTCTAATGAGGTTATAAGCATACCAATGAATCCATTTTTAACTTATGATCAAATTGATTACATTGTCTTAAATATTAAGAAATTTTTTTAATGAAAAAATAATTCGCTAAATTTTATTGAAAAATAAGTGTATAATTAGATAAAAAGTATAAATGTCAAATAAATTAGAAAATGCAAGAGTACTAATATTGGGTGCATCAGGTTTTATTGGAGGTTTCTTAGTTAAAGAGATTTTAAAAGAGCCAGTAAAAGAGGTAATTCTTTATGATAATTTTACTCGAGGAAAAATTGAAAATATTGAAGAAAGCTTAAAAGATCCAAGATGTAGTATTTTCCCGTATGGAGGAGATATAAGAGAATTTGATGTTTTAGATAAAGCCATGGAAGGAGTAGATTACGTATTTCATCTTGCTGCTATGTGGCTTTTGCACTGTAAAGATTTTCCAAGAACAGCATTTGAGGTAAATATTGCAGGTACCTTTAATGTTTTAGAAGCTTGCGCTAAACATAAGGTAAAAAAATTAATTTATAGTTCATCTGCATCTGTTTATGGTGATGCAGCACAAGTACCTATGACAGAAGATCATCCATTTAATAATAAAAATTTTTATGGAGCAACTAAAATTGCTGGTGAAGCGATGTGCACAGCATACAATGATAGATATGGATTAGAAATAATAGGCTTAAGATATATGAACGTTTATGGACCAGGCCAAGATCAACACGCAGCCTACAGTGGTGTTGTGCCTATTGTTTTAAATAAAATAGATAAAAATGAAGCACCCACAGTCAATGGGGATGGTAGCCAAGCTTATGATTTTATTTATGTCGAAGATGTTGCAAGATCTAATATAGATGCAGTAAAATCTGATATTAGGCTGGGTTACTATAATGTTGGTACAGAAGTGCAAACTACTATTAAAGAACTTTGTAATACTATGTTAAAACTTAAAAAATCAGACCTAAAAATTAACTATAAACCATACAGCACTGATGATGCTAGGCAGTTAGTGCAAAATAGAATTGGCTCAAGAAAAAAAGCAGAAAAAGAACTTAGATTTAAATATCAATACTCTTTAGAAGATGGTCTTAAAGAATTAATCAGCTGGAGAGAAAAAAGATTTTAAAGGTTAAATTATTGAATAAAGGTGCAAATTACAGAATACAAAATTTATTTCTAAAGATATAATTAAAGAATTGATATGGTAGCAAAATTTAATATTCCTATTACAAAAGCAATTTTAGGTGATGAAGAAAAAGCAGAGATAATAAAACCTTTAGAGACAGGCTGGATAGTCCAGGGTCCACATGTTGAAAAATTTCAAGAATTGTTTTGTGAATTTACTAAGAGTAAACATGCCCATGCTACAACGAGTTGTACGACCGCACTTCATCTTGGGCTTGAGGCTATGGGGATTAAAACTGGGGACAAAGTGATCGTGCCATCTTTTACTTGGGTGTCTAGCGCAAATGCTGTCGAGTATACCGGTGCTGAGGTTATATTTTGCGATATTAATTTAAAAACATTTAATATTGATGAAACAAAACTACAAAATCTAATAGAAAATGACAAATCAATTAAAGCTATAATGCCTGTTAATTTATTTGGACTTTGTGCAAACATGCCTTTTATTATGGATCTTTCTAAAAAATTTAACCTTAAAGTTATAGAAGATTCTGCTTGTGGCTTTGATAGCTGGATTGGAAATAAACACTCAGGTACCTTTGGAGATTGTGGCTGTTTTTCTTTTCATCCTAGGAAATCTATAACAACTGGTGAAGGGGGAATGCTTATTACTGATGATGAAAACATAGCAAACAAAGTATCTCAACTAAAAGATCATGGAGCCAATAAATCAGATCTCACACGTCATAAGCAAAAAGGTAGCTTTTTTTTACCTGATTTTAAATTAAAAGGATTTAATTACCGTATGACAGATATCCAAGGTGCCCTTGGAGTTTGTCAGATGAATAAAAAAGATTACATTATGAACGGTAGAAGAAAAATTGCAAAAAAGTATAATGAGTCTCTATCAAGTCTATCCCAACTTATAACACCCTATGTACCCAAGGGTTATAAACATGGTTATCAAAATTATACTTGTATTTTTACAGATGGTGAAAATATTTCAAACCTTAATAAAGAACAAATTGATAGAATAAACACTAAAAGAAATATTTTCATGGAAAAACTGGAACAAATGACGATTGCAACCAGACAAGGCACCCATGCAATTCATACTCTTGGTTATTATAAAGATAAAAATAATTTTAAAGATGAAGATTTCTTGATGAGTTATGCAGCTGATAAGCTTTCTATTTCACTGCCACTTTACGCTGATATGAGTGATGATGAATTTGATTATGTAGTTTCAAATATTAAAGATGCGCTGAAATAAATGTGTGGGATAGTAGGAGCATTATCTTTAAACAAAAGATCCATTAATGTAGATTATACAAAACCTATGGCAGATAAAATTGCACATAGAGGACCAGACGATGCTGGATATCTATATTTTCATACTGGCTCAAAGCATAAGAAAAATGTCTCTTTTTATCATAATCTTACAGATGAGAAGTTTAAGAATACACAGTCTAAAATCCCAACCATAGAGTCGAATTTAATTCAAAGAAAATTACACCAACATGATTATGATCTTTATATGGGTCATAGAAGATTATCAATTCTTGATGTCAGTTACGCAGGTCATCAACCAATGTCAGACTTATCTAAAAATATTTGGATTAGTTATAATGGCGAAATATATAATTTTAAAGAGCTTAGATCAGAGCTTAAAAATTTAGGACATAAATTTACAAGTAATACAGATACAGAGGTCATTATCTATGCTTACATTGAATGGGGTATTGATTGCATTAAAAAGTTTAATGGTATGTTCGCTTTTTCTTTATACGATAATTGTAAAAAAAAATTTTATCTTTGTCGTGATAGATATGGGATCAAGCCAGTTTATTATCATGTTACAAAAGATAAAACTTTTATTTATGGGAGTGAGATAAAATCCATCTTAGAATATAAAGATTATAATAGTGAAATTGATAAAGAAGCTTTAGTTGAGTATTTTACCTTCCAAAATATTTTTACCAATAAAACTTTTAATAAAGATATCCAAATATTAGAGGCAGGACATTATTTTGAAATAGATTTGACTTCAAAAAAATCAAAAAAAATACAATATTGGGACTTTAATTTTAGCAATCCTGATAAAGTAAAAGATGAGAGAGAATATATTGAAGAATTAGAAAGACTATTTTCACAAGCAGTAAAAAGACAATTAGTATCTGACGTACCAATTGGTAGTTACTTAAGTGGTGGGATGGATAGTGGGTCGATTACAGCAATTGCTTCAAACCATTTTCAACAATCTAATGAATTTTTAAAAACTTTTACCGTTGGTTTTGATTTATCAAGTATAAGTGGTTTGGAACGTAGTTTTGATGAGCGAGCAAAAGCTGAGTTTATGTCATATAAATTTAAAACCGAACATTATGAAATGGTTCTTAAAAGTGGAGATATGGAAAGATGCTTACCAAATTTTGCCTATCATTTAGAAGAACCAAGGGTTGGACAGAGTTATCCAAACTACTATGCAGCTAAACTTTCCTCAAAGTTTGTAAAAGTTGTGTTAAGTGGAGTTGGTGGAGATGAGCTTTTTGCAGGTTACCCATGGCGCTATTATAAAGCTACTAGTAATAAAAACTTTGATGACTACATTGATAAATATTATAAATTTTGGCAAAGACTAATTCCAAATAAAGAGGTGAAAAATTTATTTTCTCCCATTTTAGAGTATACAAAAAATGTATGGACAAGAGATATATTTAAAGACGTATTTAAAACTTCATCGATAGCCAAAACTCCTGAAGATTATATTAATCATTCTTTATATTTTGAGGCTAAAACATTTTTGCATGGTCTACTTGTAGTAGAGGATAAATTATCTATGGCCCATAGCCTTGAAACTAGAGTACCATTTTTAGATAATGATTTAGTAGATTTTGCGCAAAAAATTCCTATAAAATATAAATTAAAGAACCTTCATAAAGCTATTAAAATTGATGAAAATGACATAAATAAATTTGATAAAAGCAATGATGGTAAAATGATTTTAAGAAAAAGTATGAAAAAATATATACCAGAAAATATCAGCAAAGCTGTAAAGCAAGGATTTAGTTCACCTGACCAAAGTTGGTTTAAGGGTGATAGTATAAATTTTGTGAAAGAAAAAATTTTTAATAATAATTCAAGTATCTATAAATATATGGATCGACAAACTGTAAAAAATTTAGTTAATGAACATATAGATGGAAAAAAAAATAGAAGACTATTTGTATGGAGCCTTTTAAATTTTGAAGAGTGGCTTAAAATAAATGAAAATTAAAAAACTTAAAAATTTTTGAAAATGAATATTTTAGGAATATGTAATGCGAATGATTCTGGTGCTGCTATAATTAAAGACGGTAAATTAATTGCTTCAGTTAATGAAGAAAGATTTATAAGAAGCAAATTAACAAGAAAATTTCCAATTAATTCAATTGAGTATGTTTTAAAAGAAGCTGAATTGAAAATAGAGCAAATTGATTATGTCGGGTGTGGTGCATGGGGTGGTATCAATATTGATGAAACTCTACCAATTCTCAATCAAGAAAAATTTAAAAAAAATCAACAAGGATCTTTTGCTAAACTGAGAGCAGAAGAGAGAATTAATGCATCAATAAAATCAGATTTAGCAGCCAAAAATAGACTATTAGAAGATTGTAAAAAAAATGGAATACCATTAGAAAAAATAAACTTTTGTGATCATCATTTATCACATGCATTAGTTGCATTTTATCCTTCAAAATTTGATGAAGCTGTAGTTTTAGTTTCTGATGGTAGAGGTGACTTTAGGTCAACATCCTTATGGAAAGCAGATCGAGAACATGGTCTAAAGAATATTCATACAGTCTCTGAATTGAATAGTATCGGAGCTATGTATGGCTACATGACCAAAATTTTAGGTTATACACCTGACAGACATGAAGGAAAATTAACAGGTCTTTCTGCAAGAGGCAAACATACTGAATTATGCGATCATTTAAATAAATCTATTTGGTTTGATAAAAACACCGCTCAAATTGAAACTGTTTATGGGGATTATTATTTGCCAAATATGAGAGCGGAGCTGCCAAAACTAACAAATCTACTTAAAGAATTTTCGAAAGAAGATTTTGCTTTTGCAGCACAGTTTATACTTGAAAAAGTTTTGATTGATTATCTGACTTATTATTTAAATAAAGAATTTCTTGGAAAAAATATTAATCTTTGTTTATCTGGTGGATGCACAGCAAATGTTAAATTAAATTATGAAATTAATAAAATATCACAAGTAAAAGATATGTATGTTTCTCCATCTATGGGTGATGGTGGTAATGCTTTAGGTGGAGCTATTTATTGCATGATAGAAAATTCAAGTCAAAAAAAATTAGATATGGAAACTGTTTATCTTGGGCCAAAATTTAATCATGAAACTATAATTGAAGTTTGTAAAAAAAATCAATTAAAATACAAGATAATTTCTACAGAGGAGAAAATTGATATTGCTGCTAATTATTTAAACCAAGAAAAAATAATTGGATGGTTTCAAGGTAGAATGGAATACGGTCCACGAGCATTAGGCTCTAGATCAATTCTAGCCTCTCCAAAGAATAAATATATAAATGATTCTTTAAATAAGCGACTTAATCGAACAGAATTTATGCCTTTTGCTCCTGTTACTACAGATGAACTTGCACCTCTTTGTTTTGAAAATTGGAACAGTCAAGATGACTGTGCGAGATTTATGACAACCTGTTACCAATGTACTTCATTGATGATTGAAAGTTGTCCGGCAACAGTTCATATTGATAATACAGCAAGACCTCAGGTAATTAGATATAATGATAATCCTGATTATTATGAGTTAATTAAAAGATATTACAAAATTTCAAGCCGACCTGCATTGATAAATACTAGTTTTAATCATCATGAAGAACCAATTGTATGTACTCCTGAAGATGCTATTCGTTCATTTAAAAAAGGAAATGTTGATATTCTATTTATGGAAAATATTATGATAACAAATAATGTATTATAATGTTAGAAACATTAAAGATACTTGTTAGACATTTAAAAACACCTATTACACTTTTACAGTTACCAATATTATATATTTCGTATTACTTTTTTAAGATAACTAAAAAAAGGGATACAAAATATTCTTGGGTTATAGGTGTGGATGAAATTGCAGGTAATATTTATTCTTTAAAAAATACATTAAAACCATCTATCAGCGTATCATTTTCAAAACATACATCCTATAATTTTAGATATGATTATTCTATAAATCTGAACAATATATACTTAAGATACTTATATAGATTAATCTACGCCCCATTACTGCTAGGCTATTTAATTAATAAAAGTAGTCACTTTTGTTATATATGGAGCAGTGGTTTTTTAATGGATAGAGATTATGAATTCAAATTTTTAAAATCTAAAAATATAAAAATAATTTGTATGTTTTGTGGTAGTGATATTAGATCTATTAAATTAACTAATGCACATGCTAAAAAAAATAAAATTGATACGCATACAAATTACCAAATTTTTGAACACCAACATATGCAAAACAGTTCTTACGATATAAATAAAAAGAAATTGGCACAAAGTGCAGATAAATATGCAGACATTGTATTTAATTATGAAATGTGTCAAATGTCATATTTACAAAGTAAACAATATCCATGGCCATATAGGCACGACAAGAATAAATTTATTAAAAATAATGATAAATTTAAAAATTTAGATATTATAAAGATATTGCATGCTCCTACTTCTCCTCTTTTTAAGGGTACATCATTAGTAAGAGCAGCAATAAAAAAGTTGGAAATAGAGAAATATAATATTGAATATATAGAACTTCAAAATAAACCAAATCAAGTAGTTTTAGAACATCTTAAATCAAGCCATATAGTATTAAATCAATTTTATGCATTTGCCCCTGGGCTTTTTGGAGTAGAGGCTATGGCCAATCATTGTGCGGTACTTATGTCGGCAGATCCTAGTATAGAAACTGGACTGCCACAAAATAGCAAAAATGCTTGGATGATCACAAAATACTGGGAAGTGTATGATAATTTAAAATATCTATTAGATAATCCAGATAAGATAAAATACTATGCAGACAATGGGTATGACTTTGCATTAAAAAACTATACATATGAAGCTGCTGGCGAGTACATCAATAGTGCTCTAAAAGAAAATAGTATCATTTAGTGCTAAAAGTATTTTTCAAAAATAGCTTTGTTTACACTGTAGGTAATGTTTTAACTCGTGGCGTAGCTATATTTTTATTACCCATTTATACTAAGTACTTATCACCTGCCGAATATGGTATTATAGACTTATTTGTAGTTATTGCCTCTATTATAAATCTTACTATTGCTTTAGAAATATCTCAAGGGATAGCCAGATATTATCAAGATGCCAAAAATGAAAAAGAAAAAACAGAGTATACCTCTAGTGCTTTTTGGTTTACTGTTTTTGTTTACTTATTATTTGTCTCTCTATCTTTAGCTTTTAGTAATATTCTAACATTTTGGTTGTTAGAAGATATTAGTAAAAAAACTATATTTTTACTTGCTGTTTTTGCGATAGGAACCAATGGTATTTTTTATTTTACACAAAACCAGCTAAAGTGGCAAATACAAGCAAAAGATAGTGTCATAACAAGTCTTATAAATGTTATTATAGTAGCAAGTGTAGCAGTGTATTTGTTATTAGTAGAAGGCCTTAAAGTAGAGAGTATTTTTATAGGGCAAATAGCTGGAAATATAATCTCTTCTTTAGTTGCCATTCTTTACGCTAGAAAAAGTTATGGATTTACTTTTTGTGCTACCAAGTTTAAAAAGATGGCTTCATATTCTATGCCATTAGTTTTATCAGGTATTGGAGTTTTCATAGCGCTATATATCGATAGAATTGCAATTAAAGATCTACTCGGATTAGATGAACTTGGGATCTATGGAGTAGCATATCGTTTTGCAGCAGTTGCTTTTTTGGTAATGACTGGGTTTCAAAAATCATTATCACCTTTAGTTTTTAAACACCATAAAGAAGAAAGTACTCCATCTGATATATCAAAGATTTTTGATATATTTGCTATTTTTGCTTTATTGGTAGTTTCAGGAACTATTTTGTTTTCAAAGGAATTGGTCGTGTTATTTACTACTGAAGCTTATTATAGTTCAGCTAGTTTAATATCCATCTTAACAATGGCTGTATTTTTTTCACACATGTATATTTTTACCCCTGGGATATCAATAGCAAAGAAAACTAAACTAATCTCTGTAATTACCATAATTGCTGCTATTATGAATGCAATATTGAATTATGCTCTAATTC
>CEST01049495.1_pt1 | contig 11744 bp, 11 predicted proteins | sample 326921 | NCBI WGS metagenome assembly CEST01 (sample SAMEA2621509, study PRJEB7988) | marine metagenome | biome: marine biome (ENVO:00000447); feature: surface water layer (ENVO:00002042); material: "saline water (ENVO:00002010), including plankton (ENVO:xxxxxxxx)" | depth 5 m
ATTCTATCTACAGCATCTAAGAAATCTTGATGATGAATTGCTTTTTTGCCGTTTCTAGCAGCAATTAAAGCTGACTCATTACACATATTTGCAATATCTGCACCTGAGAAACCAGGAGTTTGTTGAGCTAAAAATTCAATTTTAACATCATCTGCTAACTTTAACGGTTTTATATGAACTTCGAAAATTTCTTTACGCTCATTAATATTCGGTAAATCTACATAGATCTGTCTATCAAAACGGCCTGCTCTCATTAAAGCACTGTCTAAAACATCGGCTCTATTGGTTGCAGCTATTACAATTACATTTGTATCTGTACCAAAACCATCCATTTCAGTTAATAACTGATTCAGTGTATTTTCACGTTCGTCATTTCCACCCGTCATATTACTTTTACCACGAGCTCTACCAATCGCATCGATTTCATCAATAAATATAATTGAAGGTGATTTTTGTGCTGCTTGTTTAAATAAATCACGAACCCTTGAGGCTCCTACTCCAACAAACATTTCCACAAAATCTGAACCTGATAAAGAGAAAAAAGGAACACCTGCTTCACCTGCTACAGCTTTTGCTAACAAAGTTTTACCTGTTCCAGGAGGTCCTACCAATAAGGCTCCCTTTGGAATTTTACCTCCTAAAGAAGTATATTTTTCTGGATGTTTCAAGAAATCTACAATTTCTTGAACTTCTTCTTTTGCCCCCTCTAAACCTGCAACATTTTCAAAAGTAGTTTTTACTTTAGTATCATTGTCAAATAATTTAGCTTTCGATTTTCCGATACTAAAAATTTGACCTCCACCACCAGAACCACTTCCACCACCAGACATTCTTTTCATAAAGAACAGCCAAACAGCTATTAAAATTATAAATGGTAAAAAGCTTAAAAAAGCATCTAAAATGCTTGTTTTTTCCTTATTGTCTATATCAACAACTAAATCTTTTTCTTTTTTGAGAGTAGCAACACTTTCTTCAAAAGTTCTTAAATCTCCAAAGTTGTATTCATAAACTGGTGAACCTGGTCTATAAAAACTTGAAGATGTCTGCTTTGAATAAATGTCTTTTTTTAAAGCCTCTGTAGTTAAATAAATTTGAGCTACATCTCTATTAACTACGACAATTTCTTTGATGTCATTGCTATTTAAGATTTCTTCAAATTTATTTTTAGAGATACTTTTAGAAGCTAAATCTCCACTACTAAAAAATTGCACTGCTAATATTACTATAAAAACTGCACCATAGATCCAATACGAACTAAACTTAAATTTAGGAATATTAGATTTTTTATCTTTATTTGAATCACTCATCTGTTATAAAATAAATAGGATTAAACTGGATTTACTTTGGTAATTTTTGCATCACCCCAAAGGCTTTCAATATCATAAAAGTCTCTTACATGTTTTTGAAAAACATGAACTACAACATTCACATAGTCCATTAAAATCCATTCAGAATTACCTTGTCCTTCTATATGCCAAGGTTTATCTTTCAATTCTTTACTAACTACTTTTTGAACAGAACCAGAAATTGCATTAACCTGTGTATTAGAATTACCCGAACAGATTATAAAATAATCGCAAACTGTATTTTCTATTCCTCTTAAGTCAAGTAATTGGATGTTTTCTCCTTTAACATCATCTATACCTTTTATAATGACAGTGATTAAATCATCTGTACTTACTTGCTTTTTTGCCATTAATTTATTTTCTATTTTACCGCAAAGTTATTATTTTTTTGCGAGTTTTTTACGTAATATTGAACTAGTTTATACTTTATTTAACACTTGAAAATAATCAAACTTAATGCCATTGACTCTACAAATTCTTTTTTAAAAGAATTAGCATTAAGTACGACCCTCGAAAACTGTACTGTTGTTGTTGCAAAAGAACAAAAGAAAGGACGTGGTCAACAAGATAGCAACTGGATTTCCGAACCACTTAAAAACTTGACTATCAGTGCTTATTTCTGTAATATTGATTTAGAAATTAGCAATCAAAAATATTTAAATTTTGCAGTTAGCTTAGCTATTTTTGATGTACTTTCTAATCAAAAAACGAAAGACCTCTCAATAAAATGGCCAAACGACATTTTGTCAGCAAATAAAAAAATATGTGGTATTCTAATCGAAAATACCGTTAAAGGCAGAAAAATTAAGAATTCTATCATCGGAATTGGGTTAAATGTAAATCAAGAAAAATTTCCAGATTCACTGAAAAATGTAACTTCATTAAAAAAAATCACAAATAAAGAGTTTGATTTAGAGCTTCTTTTAGTTGAAATTATTGAAAAAACAGAAGAAAGATTAAAGATGCTTTCATTAAAAAAATACACAAATTTAGAAACTGACTATCTAAATGTCTTGTATAAAAAAAACATCCCAACTATGTTTAAAGATAGTAATGATGTTTTATTTATGGGTAAAATTGTTGGAATTTCTTCTTTGGGACATCTTCAAATTGAGTTGGAAGATGAAACCGTAAAAGAATTCGGTATTAAAGAAGTTTCCCTAGCTTAATCCCTCTAAATTATCCGTTAGAGTTTCTATAAAACTAGTTAATGGTTTTTTAACCATCATTGCCATCATCATATTAAACTCACCATTAAAATCTAATTGAACTTCAGAAGAAGTATCGTCAATTTCTTCAATATTAGCAACTAGTTCAAAATTAAGCTTACTACTTGCAGCTCCTAGAGTAATATTAGAATACTCCGTTTTATCTTTTAAAACTAATCTAATCTCTGGCATTCCTTTTAAACCGAAAATAAAAGAATCTTCATCAACTTCAAACTTTTGAATAGATGCTGGCATTAACTGCTCAAAGTTTTTTAAATCAGTTAAAAAATGAAATGTTTCTTTTTGAGATTTATTAACAAGTACTTTATTTCCACTAATATTCATATGCTGTTATTTATTTATTCCACTTACTAGGGTTTGCTCTCCACTCTTGCAATGTAGCCAATTCTTTTTGAGAAATGTAACTACTATCTAAGGCTTGTTCTAATAAGTTATCGTAATTACTTAAAGTTGTTAAACTTACGTTTTTTTCTTTAAAGTTTTCAGTCGCAATCTCAAATCCGTAAGAAAAGATAGCAACCATTCCTTTTACAACTGCTCCTGCTTCTTTTAAAGCTTCAACTGCATTTAAACTACTTTTACCTGTACTAATTAAATCTTCTATAACTATCACATTCTGACCACTTTCTAAATGCCCTTCAATTTGATTTTTTCTACCATGATTTTTTGGTTCTGGTCTTACGTATATAAAAGGCACTCCTAATTCTTGAGCTACCAAAACACCAATCGCAATTGCACCTGTTGCAACACCAGCGATTACATCTGGCTTACCATATTGTAGCTCAGCAATTTTCGCCATTTCTTCTTTTAAGAAAACACGAACTGGCGGATATGACAAAGTAACTCTATTATCGCAATAAATGGGAGAATTCCAACCAGAAGCCCATTGAAAAGGCTTACCTGGACTTAATTTTATCGCTTTAATTTGCAATAAAAGTTCGGCTGTTTTTTTTGCTGTATCTTTGTTTAAAATCATAGTGCAAATGTATACAGTTTTTGTAAATGATAAGCCTATTATTATCACATCTTCATCAAAAAAAGAAAATAATTTTCCAACATACATTCTTGAAAATATTGTCTTTAATGAAATCATACACAAATTAAACGACAGTAACATAAACGGAATCATCTTACATTCTACTGATTTAGAGAGTGATTGGGCTATTTTTTTGAAGAACATGAATGTTGTTTCTGCTGCTGGAGGCTTGGTTTTAAACCCTAAAAAAGAAGTGTTATTTATTTACAGAAATAATATTTGGGATTTACCAAAAGGAAGAATTGAAAAAGGAGAAAGCATAGAAACAGCAGCTATAAGAGAGGTTGAAGAAGAATGTGGCATTTTTAATTTATCAATTTCAAAAAAACTAATCACCACCTATCATATTTATTTTCAACAAGGAATGAAATTAAAAGAAACTCATTGGTTTTTAATGAGTTCTGATTATAACAAAGAATTAGCTCCGCAAATTGAAGAAGGAATTACAGAAGTTACTTTTAAAAATAACCTTGAAATTAACGATGCTTTACAAAATACCTACGCAAATATTAAATTAGTGTACGATACTTACAAAGAAGGATAGTTTTCTAAAAAAACCATCTATCTTTGCCGACTTTTAAAAGCCACCAAATTATGACTGAATTTATTACCAAAAATGTAAAAAACGTTAGAAATGATATTTTATCAGGAATCACTGTTGCATTAGCATTAGTTCCTGAAGCTGTAGCATTTGCATTTGTTGCAGGCGTAGACCCTTTAGTTGGGTTATATGCCGCTTTTATGGTTGGTTTAATTACCTCTATTTTTGGCGGAAGACCAGGTATGATTTCTGGAGCAACTGGTGCTTTAGCAGTCGTTATGGTTTCTTTGGTTGCTGATGGAAACGCGATGGGTAATCCTGATGAAAATTTAGGTTTATACTACCTTTTTTTAACCGTAATGTTAATGGGAGTTATACAAGTACTTGCGGGTGTTTTTAAACTTGGTAAATTTGTACGATTAATTCCGCATTCAGTAATGATGGGATTTGTAAATGGTTTGGCTATCGTTATTTTCTTATCTCAATTAGGCATGTTTAAAAAAACTATTGGTGGTGAAAAAGTTTGGCTAGAAGGAGTTTCTTTATGGTACATGATCGGTTTAGTAGGTTTAACGATGCTTATTATGTGGGGTTTGCCAAAATTAAAAGCAACAAAAAAATTACCAGAAGCATTAATTGCTATTTTGGTCGTTTCAGCAATAGCAATTTTCTCCAATTTAGATGTTGCAACTGTAGGTTCATTTATTAAAGATGGTGGTGGCGAAGGTTTAAAAGGTGGTTTTCCAGTTCCTGTTTTAGAAACATTTTCAAATATTCCTTTAAATTTTGAAACTTTAAAATTCATTTTTCCTTATGCGTTAATATTAGCAGCTATTGGATTAATAGAATCTTTAATGACTTTAAATTTAATTGACGATTTAACGGAAACTCGTGGAAATTCTAACAGGGAATGTGTTGCACAAGGTGGCGCAAATATTCTTACAGGCTTGTTTGGTGGTATGGGTGGTTGTGCAATGATTGGGCAATCTATTATTAATATAAAAGGTGGGGGACGTGGACGTTTGTCTGGTATTACTGCTGCTATAATGCTATTAATGTTTATCCTTTTTGCTTCTTCTTATATTGAACAAGTGCCAATTGCAGCTTTAGTTGGTGTAATGTTTATGGTCGTTGTTGGAACGTTTGCTTGGTCTAGTTTTAGAATTATGAATAAAATACCAAGGACAGATGTTTTTGTATTGATTTTAGTTTCTGCGCTCACTGTAATTTTTGATTTGGCGATCGCTGTTGTTTCTGGTGTTATTATTTCAGCACTCGTTTTTGCTTGGGAAAATGCTAAAAAAATTAGAGCTAGAAAACGTTATAAAGAAGACGGAACGAAAATTTATGAAATTTGGGGGCCGTTGTTCTTCGGAAGTATTTCTGCTTTTAATGATAAGTTTGATGTAAAAAATGACCCAGAAAGTGTAGAAATTGACTTTGTAGAAGCGCGTGTTTCTGATCATTCTGCCATAGAAGCTATTTTTGCTTTGGTAGAAAAATACCAAGCAGCAAACAAGAAAATTATACTAAAGCATTTAAGTGAAGATTGTAAGGTTTTATTATACAAAGCAAGCCCGATTTTTACGGATATCATCGAAGAAGCTATTGATGACCCTCGTTATCATTTAGCTGCAAATCCTGAGGATTTTACAAAACCTTTGGCTGAGTATAAGTTTTAGGAAAATATAGACAATTTTTAGTTATATGAGAAATAAGCCAAAAGGAAATTTATTAACCTAAGAGAGTAAAAATTCTTTTAAAATAGATAAATCAGCCTCCGCCCAATCAAAATGAATTAAGTCTTTTTTGTTAGCTAAAACAAAGTCAGAATGTTCTTTAAGTTGTAATTCTCCTGAAATATATCCAGCAATAAAAGGAATCAACTTAATTTTGAAATCAGGATATTGGTGAACGACACTCGTCAGTCTTTGCTTTACGTTAATTTTAACATTTAACTCTTCAAAGACTTCTCTTTTAACACATTCAATTTCTGATTCTCCTGATTCAATTTTTCCACCAGGAAATTCCCACTGCAAAGGAAGTTTCATTGTTTCACTTCTTTGAACGGCTAAAACTTTATCATCAAAATAAATAATTGCACAAGTAACAGAAATTACGCTCTTTTCCAATTTAAATTTTTTAAAACAAACAACATCTTTATATAGAAAGCCTTTTAAATTTTTAAACCATTCCTAAATCACTTAGCGGCAAACTTCTAACGCGTTTACCAGTTACATTAAAAATAGCATTACAAATTGCGGGTGCAATAACAGGCACTCCCGGTTCACCCACTCCTGTTGGTGGTTCGTGCATCGCATCTATAATATCTACATGAATATTTGGCGCGTCTTTCATTCTTGTCATTTGATAATCGAAGAAATTATGTTGTTCAACAGCGCCTTCTTTCGTAGAAATTTTTCCATACAAAGCAATAGACATCCCGAAAATGGCAGCACCTTCTAACTGATTTTTAATATTGTCTTTATTTAGCGACAAACCACAATCGATGGTCGTCCAAATATTTTCAACTTTTACTTTTTCATTTTGTACAGAAACCTCCACAATAGTCGCTACATAACTATAAAAACTATAATGAATGGCAACTCCCAGTCCATGACCTTCTGGTAAATTTTCACCCCAATTAGCATTTTTAGCTACTTTTTCCAACACGGCTTTCATTCGTTTAGAATTGTAAGGATGCGCTGATTTTCCTTCAATAATTCTATCTTTTCCTATTAAGTCTAAATGAAATTGTATCGGATCTTTTTTTGCTACAAATGCCAATTCGTCCACAAAAGAATTGTTCCCAAAACCACTATGAATATGGACCACAGAACGCAACCAACCAATTCTTACATTCGCTTCAGCTTTTACATTCTCTAATCTAAAATTGGATACATCATAAGGATTATTGGTAAACCCTTGATTCAGCTCAAAACCAGAAGCATAATCCGACATAGGTTTAAATGAAGACACAATCGATGGAAATCCAACTCGTTGCAACCAACCTGTCAGTTGCCCGTTACTATCGATGCCTCCTTTTAGGTATTGTGCACTTGCAGCATGGTAAAAACTATTTTGAAGATCATCTTCACGCGTCCAAACAACTTGCACAGGCGCATTTATTCTTTTAGAAATAGCAACGGCTTCTACCACAAAATCAGACTTTGATTTCCGACCAAAACCTCCACCTAAAAAAGTAACGTTTATAGTGATATTTTCTAAAGGAATTTCAAAAAAATGTGCCAATTCTGCTCTTGCTGTTTGCGGATCTTGTACCGGTGCCCAAACTTCAATTTTATCACCTTGAAACCAAGCGGTTGCATTTGGCACTTCCATTGGCGCATGTGCTAAAAACGGAACGTGATACGTTGCTTCTACTACTTTATCGGCGTCTTTAAAAGCAGCATTTACATCCCCTCGACTTCCTGGAACTAGTTTTCCGTTTTCTTGAAGTCTTTTTGTTATTTTTTCTTTAAATTCGGCTGTATCAAAAGAATGATTTTCTCCATAATTCCATTCAATCTCTAAATTCAATTTTCCTTGAAAAGCAGACCAGGTACTATTTGCAATGACCGCAACGCCTCCTAGTGCTCCAAAAAACTTACCGGTTGGCGGCACAATTCTTTCAATTTCAATTACTTTTTCTACACCTGCCGTTTTTTCTGCGTCTGTTTTGTCAACACTTTTTACAGTTCCAAAAGTTACTGGACATCTTGCAATGGCTGCAAATTTCATATTCGGAATTCGAATATCCATTCCGTAGTTTGCTGTTCCGTGTGTAAAATCTTTTAAATCGACACTTTTTAACGTTTTTCCGATGAATTTAAAATCTTCAACCTTTTTTAGTTGGATACTTTCTGCTGCTGGAATTGAAACCTTCGCTGCTTCCTCCACCAAATCGCCAAAGAAAATTGTATCCTTATTTTGTGTATTGATAATAAAGTGATTCTCTGCTTTACAATCCGATTCAGGAATCTTCCATTTTTGAGCAGCTGCTGAAATTAACATTGCTTTTGCTGTTGCACCCATTTTACGCATCGGTTCTAGTAGCGTTCTTACACTTCGAGAACCATCGGTATTTTGGTTGCCATATTTGGCATTTCCTGTTGCTTGTTTTACAGTAATATATTTCCAATCAGCTTCTAACTCATCCGCAATTGCGGAAGCCAAAGAAGTTCTAATTCCTTGTCCCATTTCAGAACGTGAAGCCAATAAAATAATGTTTCCATCTTGCTGAATTTGCACAAATAAGTTGGGTGTAAAAGTGCCACCAACTTGCGGAATAAACTCTTTTTTATCTGAAGATATATTGCAGCCTAAAAGAATTCCTCCAGAAGCCAATCCAAATAACTTTACAAAATCTCTACGATTTACTTGCTGTATGTTACTCATATCTTTTCGTTTTTAAGTGCAACAGCTTTATGAATTGCTTTTCTAATTCTTGTATAGGTTCCACATCTGCAAATGTTACTACTCATGGCTGTATCAATATCTTCGTCTGTAGGATTCTCCGTTTTATCTAGCAAAGAAGTTGCCGCAATTAATTGCCCAGATTGACAATAGCCACATTGTGGGACATTACCGTCATTCCAAGCTTCGCGCAAAAACTCTAGATTCTCTGAAGACCCTTCGATCGTAAAAATTTCTTTTCCTATTCCATAGGACACTGGCATGCTACAAGATTTTGTAAGAACACCATCGATTAATACAGAACAGGCTCCGCATTGACTTACGCCACAGCCAAACTTGGTTCCTGTTAAACCCACAACATCTCTAATTACCCACAAAAGTGGCATCTCTTCTTGTACCTCTACAGTGTACGATTTTCCGTTAATTGATAAATTTCTACTCACTTGTTTTAATTTTAAAAATTACAAGTTATACATTTTTTTTTAAAATGTAATGCGATAAATAAAATTAGGTAATAATCCTAATTGGTAAGTTTCATCTATTTTATTGTTTTGTGAATCTATAGTGAAACTACTTATATTTTTTCTATTTAAAATATTTTGTATATCCAAAGAATAAGAGTGTGTCACTTTTTTACTGTTCACATTATATTTCACGCTAAAATCTAGTCTTGAATATACTGGGTATCTCTGTTTATAAGCATTATCGGTAATCGTATTAATATCAGGATATCTATTGCCTCCTCTGTTAGAAATTCTACCATTAACACTAAATAAATTATCGTTTTTTCCAACTGCCCATTCTTTTCCGTACAAAATATTAATTAAATAATTACCATTATATCTCGTATCATAAGTTCTATTGTCTGCAGCAGTAAATTTAGAATCAAATAAAGAAGTCGTCAATAAAGCATAATAACCATTTGAAAATGTTTTTTCTAAAGTTATATCAATCCCATAATTTGTACCACTGCCTTCATTACTTAAGGCTCCTGCTGTTAAAATATCCCAAATTGAAAGGGAATTGATAAGTGAAGACACATTATTGGCGTCTGTTGAAATAGGCACATCATACAAAGATTGATAATAAATTTCTGAATTTAAACGCCAGTTCTTTCTAAATTGGTGATTATAACCAATTACGTAATGCAATGCTTTTGTAAACTCAAGATTTTTATTAGGAAAATTTCGTGGTTCGTTTTCTTCCGTTTTTTCTAAAAAATAACTTGTTGGGTGCTGATGCTTGCTATGTTTTCCAAATGAAAATAAAACTGTTTTATTTTTTGACAATTGCCATTTTAAGGCAATTCTAGGATCTATAGCATAGGTGTCATTTAAAGCAAGAAAAGAGGTGTGCATACCTGCATGTAAAGAGAGATTGTTTTTTAACCTCCACTTCCATTGGCCATACATTTGATACAAATTAGTTTGTCTATTTTCATCAAAAAAAACATCAATAGAGTTTGTCGTATCGTTTTTTTCTTTGCTCGATAAAAAATATTGGTAATAGGAAAAAAAACCTCCAAATCTTACAGTATGATTTTTATTTAATTTTGTGTTTATTAAAAATTGAATTTTATACATTTCATTTTCGAACGTATTTTTATAAACAAAATCTTCCCTGTTATTTTCTTGCGGAAGTATGTTTATCCTTTGATCTTTATACACATCTTTGCTATATGCAAATGTTGTTTTAAGGTAACTTTTTGAGTTTATTGCAAAAAGATTAGAAAAACCAATAACCCCTAAACTATTTTTTTCAGAGAAAATTTCTTGATTATTATCTCGGCTTACATCATTATTACCCCCTAAACCAAAAAGGCTAAACGTTCCATATTTTTCTGTTGGCACATTAATTTTAAAAGTTAAATCTTGATACTTTGGTGTTAAGTCTCCAACGAGATCACCTAAAAAAGGTTTTATAATTGCTACAGTTGAGTATCGATAATTTATAAGATATGACGCTTTTAATTTTTTAGAGAAAGGTCCTTCTAATGAAACTTCTGTACCTAATGCACCAAAGCTAAAAGAATATTCTCTTTTTTCATTATTACCAGTCCTTAAATTAATATCAAAAACACCTGCTAATGCGTTTCCATACTCAGCAGGAAATGCTCCTGTATAAAATTCTGACGTAGACAAAATACTAGCACTCAACATACTAACCCCACCCCCTGTACTTGCTGGGTTTACAAAATGATTTGGACTAGGAATATCTACCCCCTCCATTCTCCAAAGAACTCCTCGAGGTGAATTTCCCCTAACTACTATTTCATTTCCCGTATCATTTCCTCCAGAAACACCTGCTAAAGTTTGGACAAATCGAGCTGGATCATTAAAACTTGCAGCATATCTTTGTGTTTCTTCAACAGAAAAAGTATGAACACTTGCTGTAGCCATTTCATTCAATGCATTCAGTTTTTTTACTTTTGTTTGAACTAAAATTTCATCTAAATTTGAAATAGATTCGACAAGTTCTATTGTTAAAACAAGTTCTTTTCCAGAATTTACCAATTCGTTTCTTAATATTATGGTTTCATATCCTAAATATGAAACTTCTATATTTTGTCTTCCAACTGGTACCTTTTGTATTTTAAACATTCCAAATTTATCTGTTTGGTCACCAATTGTAATTTTTTTACTGAAAACAACTATTGAAGCCTGTTCTAGAGGTTGTTTCGTTTCTTTATCTATCACTATTCCTCGAACAGTTTGTGATTTAATTTGGCTCGAAATAAATTGAAAATTTAAGAGCAGTAAGGTGAATAGTAAATATTTATGCATGTCTCTTGATTAATTTATGTATTGCAATAAAACTAACGTATTCGTATATGATTTATTGCGATTAATTAAACTAAAAGTAATGAGTAAAGAATTAAAATTATACGAACTTACTAAAGAGTTAGTTTACCAAATGACAGAAGACACGTTGAAGATGTGCAGGGTGCTGACTTCCAAATTGCGTGGACATACCTAAATAAAGCAATGAATTATATACCTTGTTAGCAAATCGTTTTAATGTTTACTTAACAAGTTTTAATTTTATTTTATACTACAAATACTAAATTTTAGAACAAAACACAAACAGGATTTGGTGCTTGGATTTCACTCACAAAAGTTAACAGACCCATGTTTTGGTTTCTTTGAAATGAAATTAAATTATTGGTATCTTGATTG
>CEST01083308.1_pt1 | contig 11708 bp, 14 predicted proteins | sample 326921 | NCBI WGS metagenome assembly CEST01 (sample SAMEA2621509, study PRJEB7988) | marine metagenome | biome: marine biome (ENVO:00000447); feature: surface water layer (ENVO:00002042); material: "saline water (ENVO:00002010), including plankton (ENVO:xxxxxxxx)" | depth 5 m
TTTTATAAACTTTTTAAGTTTAATTTCTTTCAAGTTTTGGTGGATTGAAATCCATAATAGATATTTGGGTTTTAAATTTTATATTATTTGAACATGCTTCACAATCTAATTGAAATTGTGTCATATTATCTATATTACCCCATCTATTGATTCTAGGAATTAATTTAGAAAGATTATCAATATATACTTCAAATGCATTAAATTCAATATTTAATTTATGGATTTCAATTTCAATATTTGAAATATGAAATTTAGTTGAGATTAAGTCATCGTATAATATAGTATATTTACTAATATAATCATTTTTCATAGACTGTGAATCCATATTATTCAAACTATTATTTTCACCAAATAAGATTAAACTTTCAAGTGAATTAATTTGAATTTTAATTTCATCAATATTAATTTGTAAATTATTTTCTTGAATTTGATATGTATCATTTAATTCTAATAATTCATAATATGTGATTTTCTTTTTTTCGTATAGTTTGTTTGTATTATCGATTTCTTCATTAACCTGAATTGCCGTATGCAATTGATTCGTCATTATCGTTGTTGTATTTGTTGTCTTTGTTGTCTTGTTGTCTTTGTTGTCTTTGTTGTTGTTGTTGTTGTCGTTGTTGTTGTTGTTGTTATTAAATATAATTAAAATGAATTATCATTTTTTACCATTAATAGTACATATTTATCAAGAATAATTTGTTATAAAAAAATAAAAAAATGATAAAAATATATATAACAAATTATAATCATATAAATATGCTTAAAAATAGCTATTATGAATACTTCGAATTGATGCCTGATGATATTAAAAATATGATATATAGTAAAATTACATACCCACAATCTAATAAACTTCTTATTGAAATACGTGACTATAAAATATACAGTAAGATATTAAAACTTATAGGATATAATAATGTTAAACCTACATTAAATAATTTAACTAATATTTTAATACAAGCAGAAAAAATTGAACCTAATTATTCTATATATATAATGAATATTATTGGAGAAATGAGATTAGATATAGATAAATATTGATAAAAATATTTTTTGTATAATATCAACTAATATCAAAACGTTCTTTATTAAAACAAAAATGCGAATCTCCTGAAAAAATTGGAGTATTTGGTAATGTACAATTTTCATTATGTTGTACAGACCATTTATTTTGTACTTTTTTACGTTCCATCATATCAATATTCTTAGTATTATCTAGAATATATAGAAGAGACGACATCCTAAAATTATAATAACTATTTAATTCTTTATACATTTTAATAATAATATATATATATTTCTTATATCTTTTCATAATCTTCTATAATAATATCATTATCATAATAATTATCGTAATAATTATCATCCACTTTCTCATCGATGTTATTATTCACTTTATAATTCTTTAATATTTCGTATTTAATTTTAAGATCATCATATTCATTATTTATTACATTTATTTTATATTCGAGATTACTTAAATACTGTTCTATTATAATTATTTCATTATTCAAATAGTCATATCTGTTCTTTTCCTTTTTTAATTTTTTTTTTAATAAATCGTTTTCCAATTTTAATACATGATTATTACTATAATAATAATCAACATAACTATAATTGTTACCAAATTTGTAACCAAATATGTGATTTAAATTATTATACATTATTTAATATATAAACAATTATATTTTTATATAATTACATAAAATGAATAATAATACGTTTATTTATAATGTTAAAAAGATTAATAACTTATCAAATAATTTTAATAAATATCATAGAGATAATGTAAATGTATTTATACATTTAATTACTACACCCTTATCAATATTGGAAATAACATCTATAATTAATAAAATTACAGGTCATACAATAATAGCAAAAATACTATGTATATTTTATTGTATATCATTAATTTATAAGGATTTACCATTTAATGTAATATGTATAACATCTTATATATTGGCTAATATTATTATATTTTCTCAAAAAATTAAAATGAAATATTTATATAATATTATTATATTTATTATTGGATATTTAATACAAGACTTATCACATTATATAACTGGTGAACAAACATATCAAAGTAGTTATGTAAATAATTATGAATATAATGAATTATTATTCGAACATACCTATTATCTATTACCTTTAATTATTATAAGTGCTATTAAATCTAAAATAATATATAAAAAATATCCAATTTATAAAATTATATGCATAACCCCATTAATTAAAGTATTCATAACTGATTATTTAGTTAAAAAAGAGTATATAGAATATCCATGGCAATTTAATAAATATAAAGTAATAAAAAAAAGAGATTATAGTAATTTATATTATATATTAACATTATTTACAATTAGTTATTATACTGATTATAAAATTTTTTTAATAGGTACATCATTTGTTCATTATATTAGATACATATTAACATATTATTATAGAGATAATGTTGATTATATTAAATTTAAAAATGATGTTATTTTTTATAAAATGATATCAATGTTTCAATTATATTCTTTATATTTATTATCATTCCAAAATACTAATGATATATATAATAATATAATTGGTATATTATTTATAATAATTGGAAATTCATTATCATTTTATTCTTCATATTTATTAGGTGTTGATGGATGTTATTTTGGTATAGAATTAGGATACGTTAATAAAAAAAAAAATTATATTAGCAAATTTCCATACGGATATATACCACATCCTATGATATTATCTCAATGTTTTGCATTATATGGGATGAATAAAAATACTATATTTTATTATAATTGGTCTTATTTAGTATATACACATATGTTATTCTATATTATACATATAATTCAAGAGCATTTTGACATATATAATATATTAAAACTACCAATGATATAAATTAAAATTTCATGTGTATTCACTTATTGGAAATTTATTTATAAAATCATCTCGTTCATCTAATGTTAATGCTCCTAATAAAATATTTATACGACTATTTGCAGTTATTGTATTTCCATTCATTAATTTTGTAACTATTAATTTATTTAATTTCATTTTATTTTTAATAGATAATATTCTTTCTAATTTTTCTATATTTGTTTCTGTTATAGCATATAATGTACTTACATCATCATTAAAATATCTTAATAAATCATTTTCAATAGCATAATATATATAAAACTCATTATCTATATTATAATCATAATCATTTTTTTCATAATTTTCAAATATACATATTTTTGATATTTTATAATTTGTTATATCTTCTAATAAATTTTTATTTTGAGGATTTCTTACTTTACTCAAAATTATATTTTGTAAATCTTGATACAATTCGTCATAATATTTAAAACATTTATTTAAATCCATCTTTTTTAAAAGTATATATTGATTAATATTTAGGTGATTTTTTTTAAATATTCTTCTTCATCTACCCAACCCATATTATTATATTCTATCCAACATTTTTTATATAAATTATAATCATTGAATAAAAAACATCCGTAATCACCTTTTTGATTTGTCATTAAAAAATATTTTAGACCCATTATTATATATTTAAATGTAAATTTTTTTTATATTATATATATTTATTTATTATCATATACTTTTGCTTTAATTGGTGTTTTACATATAATATCTCCACAATGATCTCGGTTTTGATATATTGAATTAATTGCTGTTTTTTCGTCATTACAATTTTTAATATTCCATCTACCCAACATCGGTGGTTTATCGTATATTTTATTTTTAATAATATTAATAATTTTTAAAAAATATCTCATTTATATATATATATAAAATATTCTTAAATATTATTTTAAAAAATGATTAACATCGTTGTAAATATTAAATATTAATATAATGAATAATTGTTTTGAATTATTAGAAGAAAGTTTAATAGAAAATATAATTGCTATATCTTTCTTTTATTTATATTTTTAATAATATTTTATATAAGAATTTAAAATATATTTAATAATATAGATAATAATATGAGCAAAAAAAATACAAAAGGTGGTAAAGTTGATAATAACGGTGGGGCTATTCAACAGATGACAGATAGTGAAAAAAAGAAAAAGAAAGCAGAACAAAAAGCGAAGGCTAATCCAAAGCTTGCTGAGGCAAAGAAAGAGAAGAACGACGCGTGTCGCGACAGACGCGCTGAAGCTGGTAGTGTGAAATCTTTTAGTTAATTTTTTTCTTTAAAAAAGTGAGTACATAATTCTTTAAAACTCATGATATTCTTAAAGTTTATAAAAGTCATAGAAAAATAAAATTATGTACTCTCTTCCTTAATAATTTTAGATCTATTCGATTCTTTTCTACCATTCTCTATATTCTTTATTCTATTTAATAGATCTTGTAAAGGTATAACCTTTTCATAACCTTTCGATATGTGATATTTTTCTTCTATGTATTGATTATCATTCATACCTATATATTCCCAAAAAGATTTACCTGATACATTCTTGCTTGCATCTACATCTATATATATATTTTCAGTATCGTATAGTAATAAATTATTACCACTATCATCATTAAATTTAAATAAATATTTTTGGTTTAGCCTTTGTTTTTTCGTACTTTTTCTTTGTTGACTATTGTTTTCAAATTCTACAATATTTCCAATAATAAAATTTTTAAATGCTACTAAAAGGTTTATTGAATGACCTTGACCTTGAAGTTCATAATTTACATATATCGATAAGCTATATGGTCGTTTACTACAATCTAACGTAAAATGCCCCTTCTCCTCCACGTCGTTTTCCATCATATATGCTTTAATTATTTTTCTACTGCCAGCCGATGATACATAATAATTTGATCCATATGTATATACTCCATTTCCTCCACAGCGTTTTCCATTCTGAATTCTCGGACGACGTTGCAACAAATTAGTTTTATTAGTTTTATTAGTTTTATTAGTTTTATTAGTTTTATTAGTTTTATTTTTTTTTAATAACAGTATTTTTTTTCTTTTTTTTTTATAATTATTAAGTGAAATCATACAAGTTTTTTTACCATTTTTAGTATTAATCTTATTTTTACAATATAATTTATTTGATTTTTCCTTTTTATAAATTTTAATATTTTTGTCAATAATTAAACGTACGTATATAAATTTATATTTCGTCATAATCTATTTTACTACAACTTTTAAGTTAATTAATTTTTATAATTAAAGAACGTAAGGAGTAAAATATAAATAAACTATTATTAAATACTTAGAAAATACAAACTTAAACTCAATTGATATTAATTTTGTAATTATTTATATTTTATGATAATCAATATATTCTATATAACCATGTGGTTTACATATCATAATTTCATCGTGAAAATAATCAATATCACCTGTATCATTTTTGAAATAAATCCATCCATTAAAATCTATTTTATTTATACTACATATTAATTTTACTAATTCACTATCAGAAAATTCTTTTGATTTTCTTTCTACTCTTGTGGGTGTATTAGGTGATCCTATTTTACCTTTTGAATCTCTTTTAGGGTCATAATTACCAAGAGTTTGTGTTATTAATTCTGTAATACCAACTTTCCATCTTTTTTCAAAAAATTCTTTTTCAGTTGGATATTTTTTTTGCCTTATAGTAGATTCAATCCAACCTTTTTTCTCTACATTATAATCATTTAATAAATAAGGATTATCATCCAAATCTTCAATATTAAGATTTTTAAAGTATTTAAATAAAGCAATTATTGTATTTAAACTACTTATATCTAATAAAACAATATCTTTTATTATTTTAAATTGTAAATCTACACAATCATCATTATTCTTTTTACTAGTTCCATAACTTGCTGCCGTCTCTTTATCTGCAAAAAAATAGGATGATAAATATTTTAATATTTCATTAGTATCTTTTTTTTCAATATCAATATTTTTATTTTTTTCACTATTTGAATTAATTCCTTTCCAAATATAATATTGAGAAGGTATAATAAAAAATTCAAAATTTCCGTACTTTTTAATTTTTAAATCTTCTTTTTTAAAAAATTTATATAAATATTCCTTTTTATTTTTTAAATCAATATTACTTAAGTTTGGTGACAGAGATTCTTTAAATGATTTTATACTCTCCATTACTATTTATAATTAAATATAATTATTTAACTTCTCAAATATATCTCATAATAGTTTATACCAGTATATGGGATAATACCTATATATTTTTTAAGTTTTTTATGAGGTATATATCCTAATCCTTCAAAAGAACAATGATAAAAGTTTTTGGTAATATGTATTGATAAATTGGCTTGTGTAAGAATATCAAAATAGGTTGGATTAAACATAATATCACTAATAACATGAAAACCTCGAAAAAAAATTATAAATATAACAGGGCAATAATCAATAAATCTTGAAAACAAATAATTTTTAATACAATATGATATTGATGAATATGTAATATAATATATTTTAATATCTTCGTTGTCATCTTCGATTTTTTTAATAGATAATAACTCTATTAATTTATTCAAACTTCTAAACTTTGTTTCTAATAATTCTAATTCGTTTTCAACACTATCAACAACAAAACCTAAAATCATATCCATATTATCATCTGTTAATATGTCTAAATTACTTAACATAATTAATTAATAATTCTAATAAATTTTTAAATATATTTAAAAAAAGAGTAAATATAATAAATATAATAAATATAATAAATATACAATTAATTACAAATATATCTCATCATAATATTCATAGTATATAATTCTTGATTAAGCAATTTAAATGCATATGGCATTCTAACTTGTGCTATATCAGTATTATTTTTGCAGTTTTTACAGTTATAAATATTTTTATCTGTATTAACGTTTGCTTGCATTCCACAATATTTACATACAAATATACGATAATTGTCTGATACGTGTAACATTCTTTCTGCCAAGAAATTAGCTGTTCCATGTGCAATGAAACAATCTCTTTCCATTTCACCCAATCTTAAGCCACCAGAACGAGCACGACCTTCGCTTGGTTGTCTTGTTAACATAACAATAGGTCCATTTGATCCTCTTGAATGAACTTTATCAGTAACCATATGTTTAAGGCGTTGATAATAGGTTGGTCCAATAAATATTTCAGTTTTTATTTGTTCGCCTGTTCTACCATTATATAGAATTTCATTTCCATATCTTTCCATTCCTGACTGTTGTAATACTTTCGCAATATCTTCTACAGAACAATCATTATATGGTGTTGAATCACCATATGATCCAATATGACACCCTGCTTTACCCATAATACATTCCATTAACTGTGCAATTGTCATTCGCGATGGAATAGCATGAGGATTCATTATAATATCAGGGACAATACCATCTTTAGAAAATGGCATATCCTGATGTTTGTATGTCATCCCAATAGTACCTTTTTGTGCACTACAACTTGCGCATTTGTCACCTATTTCGGGCTTTCTATTTTTACGAATTTTAACTTTGCAGAATTTGTATCCATCACTATTAATTCCATTATAATTCATATCAACATATCCGTCGTCATTTGCTTTCATAACAAGACTATTATCATTATAAGTGATTACACCATTTACTTTTTTAGGCATTACTTTACCCACTAATACATCATTACCATTAACATAAGTATTTTTATCTACAAATCCATCACTATTTAGTTTAGAATATGAATATGGTTTTTTTGAAGATTTATTTTCAGGGTTAGTGAAAATTTCTTCTTCGCCCGTACTGTGATTTTTATTGCAAACATCTCTAACAGCTTTATAGTAAGTGCTCGTAAATAAACCTCTATCGAGTGCTGATTGATTAATCATAATACTATCTTCTTGATTAAATCCTGTATGTGTCATAATTGCTACAATAGCATTTACACCAGATGGTAATTTATGAGCCATTGTATATTTTGACAGTTTTGTATATACAAGAGATTTTTGAGGATAATTTAAAATATTACCCATTGTATCAATTCTTTTGTTGAAATTACTCGCATAAATACCTAGTGCCTGTTTACCCATAGCACATTGATAGCAATTTCGAGGGGATTGATTATGATCACTAAATGGGATGTTGACTCCAAGAATACCATTAATCAAACTAGGATGAATTTCACAATGTGTATAGTAAGGTGGAAGAGCGGTTCCTTTAATACCTTCACTTAGTTCACAAGGAAAAGTAGCAATCATTGAATTATTAACTTCATCACAATCCATATATTCGATAAATCCTTCTTCATCTAAATAACTTTCTGGATCTTCACTATCTTCAATGTTTTCATTTGGTACAATAAAATAATTGAAGTATCTATCTTTGATATATTCATTCCATGTAATATTTTTTCTTTTAAGTATGCGATCAATTCGTAGGATCCTTTTATTTGTATCTTTATCATTATCAACTATATAAAGTGGTCTATACATACGCCCTGCTTCAGTACTAATTATTATATTAGAGCGTTGAATATTCCAAACAATAGATGTCATGGGATGGATAATTCCACTTCTTTTAAAATGTTTAAGTTTATTATATAATTCATTTGGTTTTTGATGATATCCTATTATATCACCATTAACCATAATATAAACATTATTTTCATTACCCATTTGTTTTAGAAATTCAATTGCGGATTTAGTATCTTCTAAATTATCATCATATATTACTGTTTCTAATTCTATTAATACTCTTCTAATATGAGTACTATTCATTGAAATTGAAATATTTGTACTAAGTGCCATATTTTTAACAAGTCCAACAGAACTACCTTCTGGTGTTTCTGCAGGACAAATCATTCCAATTTGCGAATTATCTAATTTTCTTGGTTGAACTAGTTTTCCATTTTTTTCCATAGCAGTATTAATTCTGCGCATATGAGACAGGGTACTCGCATATGACATTCTATTTAGCACTTGAGACACACCTTGCTTGATATTTTGAAATGTACCCATGCTTTTTATACCCCAATTACCAGTAGATAATGAATATTTAATCCAAGATTCAAGCAATGACTGTTTGAAGAATCTATTGATACTAATATCGGAGATAATGTTAGAAATCGGAGTATTACTATTACCTCTCCATAAACCTAGTTCTTTTTCAATTGCGGATTTAAGTTCTTTTGTCATTTTACCATAACATTGTCTGAACAAATTTGACATAAGAATACCAGGTGTATCAACCCTTTTGTTAATATATGAGTCGCGATTATCATACTTATCGTATCCGAGATATATACGGATCATTTTACGAATAATATATCCAACATATAACGCTTTTCTTCTGTAACTTTTACCAACATGAGGAAGAAAGTCATTTGATAGATTATTATGCAATAGGTCTCTATTATCCGAATGTTCATTGTTTTTATTGGCTCCTATCATTGTTTTAATCAATACATTTTCAGCTTGCTCTTGAGTTGTAATATCACATGCATCTTCGCAACAAGCCATCAATTCATTAATGATTCTTTCATTTTTCTCTTGATCTATATCATATACAATATGATATATGATCTCCTTATCACTAAGGATACCAAGAGCTCTAAATATTACAAATACAGGAACTTCAGAACGCAGAAATGATGTATTGATTCTAATAATACGACCCATATGATTCAATTTACCACTCATATTAAGACATGTTGTCTTAGGTGGCAAATATGTAGAATCATTAATAGAGCGGATTTCAGCGTAAAGTCCTTCAGTATTATTATTGGGTTTAAATACAAGAGTCTTATTTTCATTTATTCTATCCTGGGAAATAAGAACTTTTTCATTACCGTTAATAATAAAGTAGCCACCAAAATCATAAATACATTCGTTATTATTTTCTTCACAAATTCCTGGAATTTGACTTGAAACACATAGCTTAGATTTAACCATTATTGGTATTTTTCCAATATAAATGTTATTAACAGTCTTATCAAATTTTTCAGTCATACCATTTTTATTTGTAACTTCTGTTACAACATGAACATTGACATAAATACTACTAGAATAAGACATATTATTCATTCTTGCTATATATGGTGTCATAATATTTTGCGTTCCATCTGGTAATTGATATCGAGGTTTTGTTAAACTAGGTTGTGAAATGTTAATAGAAATACAGTATGTATTATCTGAACCAAAATCATTTTTAGGATTAGATACTTTAACTTTAATTGGGTTAAAACCAGTAATAATCTGTCCTAATGTATTATCAATAAATTTATTGTAGCTATCTATTTGATGTTTTACCAATGGATTAGAAGATTCTGGCGACCCCCCTTTTTGAAAATAAGTATCGAGAATATCCCAGCAATTATTTGATTCAAACATTAGTATTGTTAATATATTAATAAATCAAATTCTTAAATATCAATTTTTTATTTTCAATGAAAAAAACATACCATTTAAATAAATTTATTTATAAATATCACTAACCTTATTTATAAAATATTTTGGACAAAGTTTTTGCATTTCTTTTTTTTTTAATTGATTTATCAACTCAATACCTTTGATTTTTCGTGCATCAATAAGGTTTTTATTTTTAGCATTTGTTTTAATATAATCAGTAATAATAAATATGTGTGAAAATATAGATATCTTTGTAATAGATTCTGTATTTGATGAATAAAATTTTAAAATTGGTCTGATATATATATTATTATTTACAACTAATTCATTTTTTCCAATATTTATGATAAATTGTAAAATTTGTACGTAAGCTTCAGTGTCTAAATATATATTTGGATATATTCTAAGACATTCGCTAATTTTATTAGATATTTTTGCAAAATTTCTATTAATTCCATGAAATATAAATTCAATTGTATCGTATAATAATATAAAGTATTCCGAATCAATAACATTATTTAATTTGAAATTTTTAACATAATTATCAAGTAATATATCTTGAAATAATTGGGTTTTTTTATATTTATATTTTTTTGCAATATTATTCATAGCAAAAATACAATATTTTTTACTATCATTTAGTTCATAATATTTTAATTTTAATAAATCATTAAATGAAGTAGAATTATATAAATTTGCAAAGTTTTTAGATACTAATGATGTTTTTTTAACATCATTAAATGAAATGAATTTCCAAATATACCATGATAAATCATGATTGAAAACAATATCAGACATAGTTGATATAATATTAACATTTTTAAAATATTTAATCAATTTTTATTTTAGAATAAATTTATAAAAAAATAAAAATTGATTACATATATTATTTTTATACTTAACCTCTAACAAGGGAAAGCTTCCTCGGATCTAATTAGTAGTATCTGAAAATTCAAAGTAATCGTAAATAAATTACAACAAATCATATACAAAATGACTACTGACGCCAATACTCTCTTCAAGGTCTATATCAATAAAATGCCCGAAACTCTCAATACTAAGAAGGAAATTGATGAGTATATCAAGGAATTTTGGAAGGACTTTAAAGAAAATACTAAGGGGGTTAAGATTGCTAAGACTAAACAAAAGAAGGGTATTGATAAAGATGGTAATGTTAAGGAAAAGCGTGCTCCTTCAGAATACAATATCTTTGTTAAAGAGCAGTATTCTAAAATTAAAGATGCTAATACCGATCTTGACAAAACTCAGATCTTCTCTGAGATTGCAAAGATCTGGAGAGAGAATAAGAACGCAAATGAAAATGTTGCTAATAAAAATGATGTTCCTGAAGTTGAAGTTGAAGTTGAAGTTGAA
>CEST01014916.1_pt1 | contig 11612 bp, 11 predicted proteins | sample 326921 | NCBI WGS metagenome assembly CEST01 (sample SAMEA2621509, study PRJEB7988) | marine metagenome | biome: marine biome (ENVO:00000447); feature: surface water layer (ENVO:00002042); material: "saline water (ENVO:00002010), including plankton (ENVO:xxxxxxxx)" | depth 5 m
GGAGTGATAGGTGAGACAGGTAGTGGAAAAACAACATTTGTAGATCTTTTAATAGGGCTTTTAGAGCCTACAGAAGGAAGTATTTTATCTGATGGAAAAGATATTAAATTGAATAGAATAGAATGGTTTAAAAAAATAGGATATGTGCCTCAAAATATATACCTTAACGATGAAAGTATAAAAAAAAACATAGCATTTACTTTGGACGAAGCTTTAATTGACGAGCAAAAAGTTATAGATGCAGCAAGAAAATCTAAATTACTTGAATTGGTGCAAAGCAAAAAAGATAAATTAAACTTTAGGATTGGTGAAAGAGGAAATATTTTATCAGGTGGCCAAAAACAAAGACTTGGGATTGCAAGAGCGCTTTATAATAATTCAGAAATTTTAGTTTTAGACGAATTTACCAGCGCATTAGATGAAGTAACTGAGAGAGAAATAATGAAAGAAATTTCTATATTGAAAGAAAAAAAAACTATAATATTATCAACACACAAACCATCTATATTAGCATATTGTGATAGAATATATGATGTAAAAAATAACACTATATTGAAAAATGTATAATGAATAAGAAAGTATTTGCTATAATTATTGATAACGAAAGATTATCTCTTTATTCTAAAAATATAAATTTTTTTTTAGGTGATGTAAAAAAATATGTTCCAGAAGGAGTGAAAATTTATTTAATTGATATTTCAAACTTACATATTATAAAAAAAAAAATAACAAAAATTAATATGGAAAATATTGAATTTAACTACTTTATTCCAAAAAATTTGAAAGAATTATATCATTTTTCAAATAATAATAAAATTTTAGCTACAGTGAAAATACGAGAAAACTTTAGAAATTTAAGATTAAATTTTTTGCTTAATTTTATTAACTTTAAAAGAATAATAATAAATGTTGATGGGTTTTTTCTTGTAGCAGACAAAACAAAAAATTTTAGTTTTTTTGAAAAAATAAATGTTTTTATAAACATAAAATTATCTTACTATTTTTATAGAGTCTTATCTATACTGGGAATGGTAAAAAAAGTTGATGTATATATTACAGCTAGTCAAATAAATATTGATAAGATCAAATCAGGAATTAGTAGCCGTATTAAAAATATAATACCTATAAATTTATCTTACATGAAAAAGATATATAGAGTGAATAGCCATTTAGATGAAAATCAATTCAAAAAAGATCTTCCTGAAGAATTTATTGTTTTTTGTGATAGTGGATTTGATCATGGTGATAGAGTTTTAAGAGATGGTGTCATACAAAATGAACAAAGAGAATCTTATTATAAAAGAATTCACGAACTATTAAGTCATTTAGAATCACTATATAAAAAAAAAGCAATTTTTTGCCAACATCCAAAATCAGATTATCCACATTCAGAAAATTTTGAAAAAATAAAAAAATGTTTTAAAGTAATAAAGTATGAAACTGACAAATATATAGCTCATTCATATCTATCAATTTTCCTATCATCTATGTCAATAGGATATGCAATATCCTTAAAAAAGAAAATAATATTAGTTAAATCAAAACTTTTAGGCAATTTTTATAGTTTAAGGAGTGATATTTTAAGGAAAACTATTGAATTATTTGAAATTGATATCGATAGCGAAGAATATAAAAAAATAGATGAAGAGTATTTGAATAGTCAATTAATCCACAAATTAACCGGCTATGATAAATTTATAGGAGACAATTTAATAAAAGATAAAAGTGATAATCACTCAAATCAGATTAAAAAAATTGTATATAAAGAGTTTCTTTAAGGTTTATTAATTCTAAAACAATTTGTATTATAATGAGTTTAACATATAGCACTTAAATATATAATCCATGACGCATTGTAAAAATCTAATTTTTGGCTCCTCTGGTGTAATAGGAAGTGAATTTATTAATAAATTAGATATTAAAAATAGTTTATTTACATCCAGAAAAAAACCTATCACGAATAAGAAAATTATTTGGAAAGAAATTGACTTAAACAAAAACCATTTAAATAAATTACCTAAAAATGTTGAAACAATTTTTTTTTTTGCCAGCCCATATTACACAGATAAAAATTTGAAAATAAAAGATTGTTTTAAAAAAGAACTTTATTGGGTCAAAAAAATAATAAGAAATATTAAGTGTAAAAAATTTGTATATACATCTTCATCAAGTGTATATTCAAACAATCATCAAATAGGTATATATAAAAAAAAAATTGAAAAAGAATTAAGCATAAGTAAAATTAAATCTATTCAAATTTGGAGACCATTTAGTTTAGTTGGTTTTAATAGTTATGCTCTTTCTGACCATTTTCATAATATGTTAATTAAAAATATAATTAAAAAAAAAAAAAATGAAATAATTTTTCATGGGAGTATTAATGATAAAAGAGGCTATTCCTCAGTTGCAAAATTTTGTGATGAAGTTTATAAAAAACAAAAAATTAATAAAAGTTTTATCTATAATTATCGAAATAAAAACTTAGTAGAATTAAAAAAAATTATAGAAATATTTAAATTTGTATTAAAAAAAAATAAACTAAAATCTTTTACTTACAAATTTAAAAATTTAAAAACAAATAAAAATTATGACTATAAAAAATTAGATGAGATAAAAACTATATTTTCAAATGAAAAATCTGATAGAGTGCTATATAATCATTTTAACAATGTAATTCTAAATGAAAAAAAATTGTAACGTCTGTAAAAAAAGTATCAAATTAGTACTAAATCTTGGTAAACATCCTTGTGCTGACACCTTTTTATCAACTAAAAAAAAAGCACTTAAAATTAAAAAGTATCCACTTAAAGTGGGGTACTGTAACTGTCATCATCTATCTTCAATATATAATATTTCTGAACATGAGAGGTATCAAAAATTTGATTATTCTTACACTGCTGGAAATTCTCCCATATCAAAAAATCATTTTAAAATAATTGCAAAAAAAATCAGTAAAAATTTTATAAAACCAAAAAAAAATAAAATTCTTGAAATTGCAAGTAATGATGGAACATTTCTTGAGCAAGTAAAAAAATTAAAAGAAATAGATGAAGTAGGTATTGACCCCTCTAATTATATGTGTGAGCTAGCTAAAAAAAAGGGCATTAATACAGAAACACTTTTTTTTAGCTTAAAAACTTCTCAATATATTAAAGAAAAATATGGCTTATTTGATTTAATCTATGGTGCAAATGTATTCAATCATATTGACGATCCTTATGATTTTATAAAAGGTTGTAAAAAAATACTCAAGCCAAATGGAATATTAATACTTGAATTTCCTGATTTGGATCAATTGCTTGAAAAAATAAGTTTTGATACAATTTATCACGAACATAGAAATTATTATTCCAAATCCTCTCTTTTAAAAATCTTTAAAAAAATGAATATTGATATTATTAAATTTGAAAAATTAGAATATATGTCTGGGTCACTAAGAATTTACATTAAAAATAGCAAATTTAAAAAAACAAAACTTAAAGACAATAAGCAGTCGGTGCGTTTAAAAAAATTCAAAGATTTTGAATTAAAAATTCATTTGATAAAAAAACGATTGCTAGAATTTATTAAAAATAAAAAAAAACAAGGAAAAATTATTGCTGGTTTTGGTGCAGCGACTAAGGGTAATACTTTATTAAATTTTTGTAATATAAAGTCGAAAGATATAAAGTTTATTTTAGAAACATCAATTCACAAAATTGGTAAATTTACTCCATCATCAGCTATTCAAATAATTGATGAAAAGAAAAAGAAAAAATTTCAAGCTTTGATTATTCTTCCTTGGAACATAAATAAATATTTAAAAAATAAAATTAAGAAAAACTGGAAAGTTGACATAATCTCACTTCAGGATATAGTTAATAAAATCACATAATGTCTAAACCTAAAATTCTTAAAACTAATTTTAAAGATAGAAGAGGAAAAATTATAGATGTATTTCAAAATATAAAATTTGAACATTCAACTATAATTACTTTCAACAAGAATGCCGTAAGAGCCAATCATTTTCATAAAAAAAGCATTCAATATTCGTTAATTATAGATGGAAAATTTATAGCTAGAGAAGCAAAAATTAACAAAAAAATGAAGTATAATATCAATAAAGTTAAATCTTATAAGATCAGTGCAAACTATCTTTTTGCACACAAACCTTATGAGGCCCATGCATACAAATGTCTAAGTTCAAAAGGTACCATGATTGTTTTTACTAAAGGTATCCGTGGTGGCAAAAACTATGAAGATGATACTTATAGACTTGAAAGAAAATTGATAGACTAATTATAATACTTTTTTATAAATATCTAAGGTTTCTGTTGCACACTTAGACCAAGAAAAACTATCGCATCTTTTCAATCCATAAATATTTGACTTCATAATTCTATCATCTGAATAAACCATCTCTTCTATTTTTTGTTGTATTTGATCAATATTAAAGGGATCAAAATAGGTAAGTTCACTTCCACCAACTTCTTTTAGCGCTCCTCCGTTACTAGTGATTATTGGACAGCCCGATCTCATTGCTTCTATTAAAGGTATACCAAAGCCCTCATAGGCTGAGGTATAAACAAATGCTCTTACATTTTTGTATAAAAATTCTAAATCTTCATTTGTTCCATTTATAAATTTGAATGAATCTTCTGGTAATCCTTTTTTTAAAACTAAGTCCTTCCCACAAAGTGAAGCTTTTTCTCCCCCAAAAACTAGAATTTTAAAGTCTTTGCGAAGTTTTTCTGAATTAGCATAAGCAGACACAAGACTTGTAAAATTTTTATAGCCAGATCTATTTCCTACATAAAGTAAATAATTATTAAATTTTTTATTTTTCGATAGTTCTGACTCAGAAACTTTTTTATAATCAGATGAAAAGTGCGTTACGGATATTTTATTTTCATTAATGTTTAAATGATTAATTAAATCAATCTTTACTTTGTATGATGGACAAATAATATGATCTGCCAAATTAATATTATTTTTTTTTAAAAGTTTAGTCTTTTCATTTAATACAGATACAGTGTTATTCAATTCGTGCGTTATATCATAAAAAGTTATAATATTTTTATATTTAGAATTTAATTTGTTCTTAGAAAAATATGTTTTGTGCACTATGTCTGGTCTTAGTCTCTTATAATAAATTTTTGATAAATTATTATTAACTTTATTTATAAAATAATTTATTTGTGAAGGATAATTAAGTTTTTTTCCTAGTATATTTTTTTTTGGTAATTTTTCTAAATTATTATTTTTATGAACTGGGCAAACAAAACTTATATCGGTATTTTTTTTTAATAATTCTAAGCCTAAATTTGTAAAATAACTTGATATTCCCCCATATTTTTGTTGGTAAAATATTTCATGATCATAAACTATCTTCATATTATATTTTAAATCTCAACTAAAGGTAGTTTTTCTAGAATTGCATTTTCTTTTAATTTATTTCTATCTAAAATATTTCCTTTTTTATCACGTAATTCATTAAAAGAGTTAATATGAAAACATTCTTCAGGTAAAAAAGTTCTAATGTCATTCTCCTTTATAAGATCATTCCTGACAAAAAATGAATTATTTCCATTTAAATTAGTACCAACTAGAGAGTAACCCTTTTCTTGACCAAGTTTAAATAATGCTGCAAGTGAAGCTCCAAAATAAATAGAAGAGTAGTGTTCTGAAATTCTGTTAAAATCTTTTTTATATGGTACTGATACTGATTTTTTAAATCCAAATCTTGCATTGTACTCAATTATTACTATTGAAGGTTTGCACGTTTTAATTGCTTGCCAAACCCAATAATCATTTCCGTCAATATCTATACTCATTAAACCAACTTCATTATGGGGGAAGTTTTTTTTTATTAAATTATCAATATTTTCAGCAGTAATGAATGCATGTATAGCGGTTAAATTATTTCTCCAATAGTAATCTTTTTTTTTAATAGAATTAATAAATGTTTGAGACGAGTCAAACACCAAGCCATTCCAATATTTACCTTCTAGTAAGAATTTGGTATTTGACTCTTCATAATCCTCAACACCAAATTCTATAAAATTTTTATTTTTTAAATTTATTTTTTTAACTAGAAAATCGATTATACCATCTTCACCAAATTGTGAAAAAATTTTTAATTCATGATCATTAATATTTTTACTATAATTTTCTCTCGCTAGTAGAGACAGCCCAGTTAAAATTTTTAATTCATTTTGCTGCTTATTTAAACTTTTAAGCTTAAATAGTTTTTCTATTATCCTATGTAAAATTTTAATCATTAGATAGATTTTATATACTTCAGTAAATTTAAATACACCATATAAAAAAATTTAATAGGTTGTTTATTTCTGCTACCCCCTCCATAAACATTTCCAAAATCAACCCGATCTGCTTTTTGATTTTGAAAAATTTCTTTAGGTATTTTTAATATTTTGTTTATCTTTTTTAGACTCGGAAAGAAAAACTTTTCATATTTATTTGTGTTTGTTGCATTTTCACCAAAACCAATATTTTTCACTAAATTATATTTTGGTACAATAGTGAGTTTATTCAAATAAAAGTTATTTAAAAGATATGGGTATGCCCAAGAATTAATTTCATTTTTATAAACTTTATTAAAGATTTTTTCCCAAAATATTCTTTCTACTATATCTGGACAATCTTTTTTCCATTTTTTACTTTTTTTATATTTAGGCCAAAACTTTATTTTTATATCAAATTTCTTCCAAGACCTTCTCCAGGTAGCCCATCCCCATATACTTGAGTATTTAGAAAAATAAAAACTCTCATCAATCTTAACATTATTAAAATTATTCCCAGAAATAGAAACAATTTTTTTATTTCCCTTATAAAGTTTTAATAATTCATCACAAAAATAAAAAAAACTATCATTTGGTAAACAATCATCTTCTAGAATAATTGCCCTATCAAATTTTTTAAAAACTATATTTAAACCTGAATATATTCTTTTTTTTAATCCAAGATTATGATCAGAATTAATATAAATTTTTTTACAATCCCAGTTTATGTTTTTCGTAATTTTTCTTACCTCTAAATTTTTTTTTTTATCTGAAGAATTTTTTTTTGGACCATCAGATATTATTATTAAATTATTTGGCTTAATATTCTCTAGTTTTTTTAACAATTTTTTAGTTTGAGTGGGACGATTATAAACTATAATTACCACTGGTACATTTAATGTCATCTTCAATAATGTTTTAAGATATATTTTTTAATTAGTATTATTAATTGATTGATTTGTTGTTTTGTATGTGAGTATGAAATAAATATGCACCCATTCCTTGGCAATAGAATATGATTTTTTTGCAAATAAAACCTCAATTTATTTGACTCAAAATTATCTTTATCAAATTTTGCCCTTTCAATTTTGCTGAATATTTCTCTAGATGTAAAAATAGGTCTTAAGATTGATTCATATCTTAATAATTTAAATTGAATGCCATTATCCTTAGCAAAATTATTAATCTCATTTTCAATTTTAGAAGATTGAGTATTTATATATTCATTTATTAATTTTTTATTTTTTAATAGAAAAGTTAATGTGTCAAATCCTGCATTCATAACAAGAGAGTTTCCAGAGAAAGTTCCACCAAAAAATACTTTTTTTTTTAATTTTGTAAGTTTTTTATATATCAAGCTACTCATGCAGGTTATCCCTATCGGGAGGCCACCTCCAAAGCACTTTCCAAGTGTTACAATATCTGGACTTAAATTGTATTTTTTAAAAATTGATAATTTATCAACTCTCATTCCTGTAATCACCTCATCAAAAACTATATATATTTTATTTTTTTTTGCAAAATTATATATCCCAACTAAATAGTCTATATTTTTTTTGTCTGGGAAACTTGCTTGAACAGTTTCAATAATAATCATACTAATCTCTTTTTTTACTTTTTTTAAGATCTCGATTGATTTTTTTAAATTATTATGAGGTAATACATAAACATCTTTTGAATAATTTGAGTTACCAGCTGAAAGTGATATTTTATTATTATTGTTTTTTTTTGAATCGAGGTCATACATAAATGTGTCGATTGAACCGTGCCAACTTCCACTAATCATTGCAAATTTATTTTTTTTTGTAATAGATTTGCATATTCTTAGTGCTCTTAAGTTGGCTTCAGATCCTGAATTTGAAAATTCTAAATCATAAAATTCCTTAAAATTATCTAAAATTAATTTTTTATATTTTTCTTTATATATGTTCTCATTTGAAAAATTTGAACCTAATTTTATACTTTTTATAACTGATTTTTTTAGAATTTTATTTGAATGACCCAATAAAAGTGCACCATTCGACATTGAAAAATCTATAAATTTATTTTGTCGTGAGTCCCAAACATTCGAGTTAAAACCTCTGGATATTTTTAATTGGGGAATATTTAATTTCATTAAAAAGATCTATTATATTGATTAGGTATTAATTTTTTATTTTTATTTAATATTATATTTGGCTCTGCTATCAAAATTCTACCTAAAGCTACTAAGTCTGTTTTTTTTTCTCTAATTAATTTGTCTACATAATTCATATCAGTTATTTTTCCAGCCACTCTTACTTTAATTTTAGTATTTTTTTTTATTTTACTGGACAAATCAACATTAAAACCTTTTTTTATTTTAAGATTAGTTATTGGTAGTATGCCACCACTACTAACACAAACATATTCAACTTTTAGTTTTTCAAGTTCTTTAATAAACCTAATACTTTCATTGATGTTGATACCATTTTTTAATCTATCACTACCTGTTATACGGCAGCCAACTATTAATTTTTTAAATTTTATTTTTATTTCTTTTATTATTTCTAATGGCAGTTTAAATCTATTTTTTTCATTGCCACCATAAATGTCTTTTCTTTTATTTGAAATAGGTGAAAGAAATTGATGTAATAAATAGCCATGTGCCATATGTATCTCCACACAATTAAACCCTGCTTTTTCTGCTTTAGATGCAGACTCGATAAATTCTTTTTTAATTTTTTGAATTTCTTTGATTGTTAAAACTTTAGGTATGGGCCAACTCTCAGATCTTTTTATTGCAGAAGGTGCGTAAGTTTTCCATGCTTTATTTTTTAATGGACTATTTTTTTTTATCCAAGGTATTTCTGACGAACCTTTTCTACCAGCATGAGATAACTGTATTCCAATTGGAATATCATTTTGAGACTTTAAAAAATTAACAAACTTTTTATATTTAAGTATTTGTCTTTTTTGATTAAGAACAAGATCTCTAAGAGATATTCTACCTGTAAAGCTTACTGCTGTGCTTTCTATCATCAACATTCCTACACCTGAGTGCATTAGTTTACCGTAATGAACATGGTGCCAATTAGAAGGGTTACCATCTAAAGAGCTATATTGACACATTGGTGCTAATACAATTCTATTTTTTAAGACCTGATTTTTTAATTTAAGGAAATTCTTGTTCATATTATTTCATAACTATAAAATTATTATGTGGGTGAAAAATAGCATCTTTATAGGACCAATAAGTTTCTATAAATCTTTTGTTTAATCCATGTCCTATTTTTGGCAAATGAGGTATTCCATCATCATCTACCATGCTATTAAGTGGAACTGCAAATCTTAACCAGATGCCAGGTTTTTGTTTTTTTAAATATAAACTTGAATAAATTGCGATTTCTGGTGCAACTAATTTATAACCTTTTGTTTTTAATTTTTTATAAACATCTTTTAACTTTTCAGGACTATTAATTTTTAGATCTGTTTTTAAATTTATGCTTACTAATTCGATAGGCAAACTAATATTTCTTTTTAATTCTATTTTTTCTATAGTGTTAATAATCCAATGACTTAATATAAATTTCTTTTTAATTTTTTTGATTAGTTGCTTGGAATTTTGAAAATCAAATTTTTTGATTTTTACATAAGTTTTCATTTTGAATATTTAAAATTATTATTCTTAAATTAACATAATTTTGAAATTACAATTTTCTCCATGCTTCGTAGTGTTTTTGACCATAAACCATTCCATCAGCATTACATTGATTGCAAGGGTTTAAATCTCTTTTACCACCTAGTAATCTTCTTCTATATTTTGAAAGAGTAGGACCATTCCATATATCGAAGATTTCTGTTTGCATAATATTACCCATTGTTTGACGTCTTTGCCAGTCTTGTGGGCAAAGGAAAACATCTCCATTCCAATCTATTAGCATTTGGTATGAGGTGTAAAAACATTTATTATTTGAGTAATTTTTAACTTCTGGTTGATTACCAATAATGACAGTTCCAACTCTATTTGTTAACTTAACTCCATAGTCGATTTTATCACTGTACCATCTATCTCTCAGTATTACAAAATCTTCTGGAATATTTAATTCTTTAATTAAACTTTCAAATTTTACAATTTGTTCTGGGCCATCATAGAGACTGATTATTAATTTTGTCGCTTTAGATTTATATATCTTCAGAAGTGTTTTTTTATTTACTAAATCACCATTAGTTATAATTTCTACACCTCCAATAGTTCCAAGTTTATCAATAACTTCATAAAACTCCTTATGTAGCATTGGCTCTCCATACCCACATAAACAAAAAGCACCTTCAAAATTTATTTTTCTTAAGTCATTAACTAATTTATCGATTAAGCTCATAGTCATTCTTTGGTGAGTATTAGGTGCGATTGACTCGTCTGATTTAGGACAAAAAGAGCACGCACGATTACAAACATCAATTAAGCTCAATTCAATCCAACTAGGAATTGGAACATTATTAAAAAATTGAGGGTCTCTATCAAGTATAGGTTTTTTTCTATTTATATTGCTCTGTATTGTTTCTTTGGGGTTGAGAGGGGGATTGTTATGTCCAATATTACTCATGATATTAATTATTTATAGATGGTAAAATTACTATTATAAAAGCATTAATTACTTATGTAACCGATTAACTCTTAAAATCTATAAATAAATTAAGTATTTCTTTATTTTTTAAGTACATATCCTTATATTTATTCTCAATATCTGAAAAATTAATAGGAGGTATCTTTGGACTTCTGTTACTAGGAATAACAGAGAATAGGTAAACTAATACTAGCCTATTATTTTTGATAGGAGCTATCCCTTTATGTATACCAAATGTATTTACTATAAAGGTTGCACCTTTTTTTCCTAAAATAGATAATTTTTCATCATCATTAAAATTTTTATTAATTATTTCATCACTAAATCTTTTTCTTTCATACAGCTTGTCTATCTTGTGGGAACCCTTAATATATGAATGAGGGCCATTATGCTGATCTACATCTGTAAGATAAACAAAAACTTTAATAAAATTCATTGATTCGTAATCTCTGTGAAACTGTTGTGGTCCAGCTAAATCTTCTGCTGGAAATGACCACCATGACCAAACCCAGTCTAACTTGAAGCTACAATTAAAATAATCCTTTAGTAAATTTAAAAAATTAGGGTTGTTTACTGCTTTTAATATATGTTTAGACTTAATTATTACCTCACTACTTAAATATCCAGTCTTAACTCCCTTTGGAGGATTAGATAAATAAAATTTTTTATGGTCACTATAAATAGGTTCTAATAAATGATCTTTGGATAGATAATCTATTGTTTCTTTTAGCTCATCTTTTGAAAA
>CEST01087318.1_pt1 | contig 11609 bp, 10 predicted proteins | sample 326921 | NCBI WGS metagenome assembly CEST01 (sample SAMEA2621509, study PRJEB7988) | marine metagenome | biome: marine biome (ENVO:00000447); feature: surface water layer (ENVO:00002042); material: "saline water (ENVO:00002010), including plankton (ENVO:xxxxxxxx)" | depth 5 m
CTAATAGCTCAATTGGCTTGATTTATGCACTGAAAAAAATTTTTGAATGATTTTAAATATAGATAATATTTTATTTTATAACCCTGACTTAAACAGTCAGGGTTTTTTTTTAAGTTATAATTTAAATAATAAATGTAGGGTAAGAAATAAGATTTAGAAATCTCTATATTTATAGAGTTAAAGTTAATTACTAAAATAATTTGAGTAAATTATTATTATTAATAACTTTAATTGTTTAAATCTCTAATATATCATTAGACGTAATGAGTAAAAATTCATTTATAAATATTAATCCTAAAACAAGAGACAAAAGTATTAAAGATGAAAATTTTTCTAATACAAAAAAAGAAACTTTATTACTTCCATCCAAAAACATTAATGAAAGTATTTATAATACAATTAAGAGCAGCTTCAAAAATAGTAATAATTTAAGCCTCACAGATAAAAAATTAATTTTAATAGTTTTAAAAAGTTATGAAAAAATAATAAATAACTTAAATTTAGAAAAATCTGATTTTGTTTTAACTAAGCATGAAATTAATGAGTTTTTAAATTTAGAAAAAAAAAATATTTTAAGATATGTTGTGTATAGATATAAATATAATATTTACCCTAAATTGAAAATAATTGATGAATATCCACCGAATATTCAAATAGAACCAACATCTCAATGCAATTTAAGATGTATAATGTGTTATCAATCTGACAAAAGTTTTTCTTCAAAATCAGCTGGTTTTATGGGGTACATGAAATTAGATCTTTTAAAAAAAGTTGTTGATGAAATTGAAGGAAAAATTGAAGCAGTTACTTTTGCTTCCAGAGGTGAGCCAACTCTACATGGCGAACTAGATGAATTTTTAAAGTATTGTGATGGTAAATTTTTGGGTCTTAAACTAAACACCAACGCAACGCTATTGGATGAAAAAAAAATAAACTCACTATTGTCCTCTGATCTTCAATCTTTAGTACTTTCAATTGATGAAAAAAATAAGGAAAATTATGAAAAAATTAGAGTTAATGCAAAATTTGAAAAAATTATGAAAAATCTAGAATTATTAAAAAATATTAGAGAAAAAAATTATAAGAATTCTAAACTTATGATTAGAATATCAGGGGTTAAAATAAATACAGAGCAAAATGTAGAAGAAATGAACCAATTTTATAAAGAATTTGCTGATGAGATTGTCTTAGTAGACTATGACCCATGGGAAAGTGCTTATGAAAATACAATAAATAATATTGAAGATGAATGCTCAGAGTTATATAGAAGAATGTTTGTCTGGCAGGATGGAAAAGTTAACCCATGTGATTACGATTATAAATCGAAATTAAGCAAATGGAACGCTAATAAAGATACTGTAAAGTCTATTTGGAACTCAGATTATTACAACGAAATAAGAAAAATTCATAAAGAACAAAAAAGAAAATTAATAGAACCTTGCAATAGATGTGTTAGTGTATAGCAGGCAAGGTTTAACGTAAATTCAAAAAGTCCATGGATAAATCAGAGAATAAAAAGACTTTAGAAGATTATAAAATATCAACAAGTTTAATATATAATGATCTTGCTTGGGGCCCACTTTTTAGAGCAAAAGATGGTGACATTGTTAAGAACACTGATAATCAAGCTGCAAAATATATATTAGAATCGCTTAATATAATGAAGATCCCAAAAAAGGATTTAAAAGGAAAAAAAGTTTTCAATATTGGAACAGGTAGAGAAAGTAGATTTTTTGCAGAAAATGGGTCGATTGTAACTCATTTAGATATCGCTGAAGACTCGGTTAATTCTCTCAAATTATGGTCAAAAGAAAATAAAATACCGATTGATTCAACTTGTGGGGATATTGCGGATTGTGAAATAGGTCATAATAAGTTTGATATAATTTTTCTTTCAGGAATATATCAACATATTAGAGAGCCAGCATATTCTCTTTTAAAATTCATTAATGCGTTAAAACCTAATGGGTTGATGTATATGGGTTTTTATCGAAGTGGTGAATTTAAATATTTTATTGTAGACAGCATTAGGCATTTAATTGAAAAAAAAATGATGTCAGCTACTCGCAGCCTAAATGCTATACTTTTTACATTAGGGGAAATTAATCATTATCAATCAACAAGAGTTATCGATGATTTTTATGTGCCTAGAAAACATAATTTTCATCCCAAGGATGTTATACATGATATTAATTTGTTGGGGGGGGAGATATATAATTTTGATAATGATTTAAGAGATTATAATCATGAGGGGGAGGACTACTTCTCCATTGGCGGTGACAGAATTTATATTACAAAAAAAAACAATAATGTTAAAAATTTAGATGATGTTAAAGATAAGTTAAAAACCACAAAAGGAAAAAATCAATTATTTGATATAGAATATAAAGAAAAAATTATTTTAGAAAATCTTAAATTAATAAAAAAAATTAAACTTTATTCACAAACAGGCTTTGTTAAAGATGAAAATATTATTGCGCTATGTTTAGGCTTGTATCAATTTACAAGACCATTTATATTTAAAGAGTCACAATATTTTCAAGAGAGTAAGAAAGGTCGACATAAAACATTAAATAAATATTTAAAAAATTTTATAGAAAATTTTGTACAAATTTAAAAAATTAATTAAGGTGAATAAAAGTTTAAAAGTATGTATTATTGGAAATGGTTTACATTCAAAAAGAATACAAAAAATTTTAAAAAAAAGAAAAATAAAATTTACTATATTTAAGCCTAAATCAAAAAAAAATTTTAAAAGTGAAAATTTAGATATTTTAAAAAAATTTAATGTTTTTTTTATAATTTCACCAAATGATACACATTACCATTATATAAAATCTTTGTATAAAAAATCATATATATTTTGTGAAAAACCCCCAACAAATAAAATAATTGAATTAAAAAAGTTAAAAAAAATAAAATCAAATAAAATTTATTATAACTTTAATTTTCGTTTTAGTAAAATTGCAGAGATATTAAAGAACAAGGATAAGTATAAGTTAGGAAATTTAATCTATGCAAATATTATTTCTGGTCATGGTCTTGCATTTAAAAAGGAGTATAAATTAAATTGGAGATCCAACAGGAAAAAATGTCCTAAAGGTGTATTTGAGATGCTAGCAATACATTGGTTAGATTTGCTAAATCATCTATTTAAAATTACCGCCTTTAATAAACCAAGATTAATGAATCTAAGTAATGTTGGTGATGCCTATGATAATAGCAATATAAGAGTTACATTAAATAATAAAACTTTTGCAGAAATATTTTGCTCATATACTTCTCCCCTTATTAATAAAAAAATATTTGTATTTGATAATGGAATAGTGGAACAGAATGAATCCATGCTTGAAATTAAAGGCCCAACATTAAATTTTGATAAAAATAATTTATTAAAAAAGCCAGAAACTATAAAAAAAATAAAAATAAATGAAAAAAAAGACTACTTGGAATCATTAAATAAAAGCGTAAGTTTTTTTTTGAATACAGTCTTGAAAAAAAAAAAATTCTCAAAAAAAGATATATCAAGCTCACTGAAGATTAATGAAATGACCTTGTAGTTTCCATGAAACATTAGGATATTAAGAAGATAAAAATAACAATTAGTAAAATTTAATAATATTCTTTACCGTTCAATGATTGAACTGTATATATTTGTTCATAAATTGAACATATGAAATATACAGAAGATCAATTTGAGGTATTAAGACGAGTTCAAAAAAAGCCAGAGTCCACTCAAAGGGAGCTTGCTAAAGACTTAGGGTTTAGTTTGGGTAAATTAAATTATTGTTTGAAAGCATTACAAAACAAAGGTTTCATTAAAATTGAAAACTTTAGAAATAGTGCCAATAAACTAAATTATCTTTATATGTTAACACCGAGAGGAATATCTCATAAGGCTACCCTTACTTTAAATTTTATGAAAAAAAAAATCGAAGAATATGATCAGCTAAAAAAAGAATTATGAGTAAAATATTAATAATTATTCCTGCAAGAATAGGCTCAAAGAGACTTAAACATAAAAATATATTACCAATAAAAAACTTACCAATGTGTATATATGTTGCCAAAGAGGCTTTAAAATCAAAATTTAAAGCTCATGTTTATATTTCAACAGAAAGCTCAAAGATTATTGATCTTTGTCAAAAGTATAAAATTAAATATGTTAGTAGACCAAAATTTTTAGCAAAAGATGATGTAGAAAAACAAGAAGTAATTGTTCATGCTTATAAAGTATTAAAAGATAAGATAAAACCAAATATTATAGTTTCGCTTCAAGTAAATACCCCTCAATTCAGAGTAAAAGATTTAGATAAAGCAATATTATTTTTCAAAGAAATAGTCTTTCCAAAAAAGTCAATTAAAGAAGTTATTTCTTTAGGAAAAAATAAACTACAAAATGGTGCTTTCAGGATAATGACACCATTAGGTGTCTGTAAGAAGACGTTAAGTACAAATATTGGAGCTTATTTTACAGACTATATAGATATACATAATTTAAATGATTACAAAAAAGCAAAAAAAAAAATTGAAAAAAACTAAAGTTGCTATATTTATTTCTGATGTTGGCTTTGGGCACATGGTTCGCCAAAGAGAGATTATACGACAACTATTAAAAAAAATTAAAAATGTTGAAATAACATTGGTAAATGGTTTGCAAATTGAGATTTTGAAAGAAACTTTTGATGATAAGGTTAGATATATTAAAAGATTTAACAACATTGAGCTACTAAAAACAAAAGAAGGATATTTTGGAAGAGAAAAGAGTATTAAAACTTTAGATATTTGGAACAAGAACTTAAGAAGTGATTTTATATTCTTTAAAAAAAATTTTAAAAGTTTCGATTTTATAATATCTGACTTTGTGCCTCAGGTTTTTTATTATTCAAAAAAATTGAATATTAAATGTTATGGTGTTTGTCACTTTTCTTGGAGTTGGTATTTTGAAACTGTTTATCCAAATAAAAAAAAAAATATAGTCAATAAAATGAAAAAATATGAAAATATGGCTACTAAGATATTTTTACCACCACTTACTCCACAAGGTGTTTATTCAAATATCTATAGTGTAAATAAAATTAAGAATATAAACTTTATAATACAAGCCTATAAAGCCAGAAATACAATAAACAAAAAAAAAACTTTTTTAATAATGGACAATGGAACGCGAACTTTATCTAAACTTATATCTGAAACTGTGCCTTTTTTAAAAAAATTAAAAAATTATATCTTTTATATAGGTATTTCTTCTTTAAGTAATAGTGCTACTGAAATGATATTAAAAAGCAGTAATATGATACCAGTCACAACCTTAAAGGGGATGTATTCTTATATCGCAAAAGTTGACCATGTAATTGTAAGAGGTGGCTTTAATTCAATTACAGAATGCTTGTTATTTAAGAAACCTGCTATATTTATGAATGAAAAATTTAATCCAGAAATAGATGAAAATTTGAAAATAGTTTTTGATAAAAATTTAGGAGCCATTATGAATAAAAATGATTGGAAATTAAATTTTGCAAAAAGAATTGATATGTTTGTTAAAAATGAAGCAAGTTTGATAAAAATAAATCTAAAGAAATATCATTTTCAGTATAACGGAGCAGACCAATTACTAAAAACAATACTAAAGGATATAAAAATATGACAAAAATTATTGCAGAGTTATGTCAAAATCATAATGGTGATATAAAAATTTTAGAGGAAATGGTGCATGCAGCGTCAGAAGCGGGTGCAGAAATTGTTAAAATTCAATCAATGCACTCAGATGACTTAACACATAGGAATAGATTTGATGAGGGTATAAAGATCAATGATGAGATTAAATCAATCAAAAGACCCTATGAATCTGAATATGAAAGATTAAAAAAATTAGACTTAAATAATGAGGAGCATTTTAGGTTTTTAGATTATTGTAATAAATTTAAAGTTAGGCCAATGACTACAATTTTTAGTCGATCAAAATTAAAATTTCTAGAAAGTCTTGATATTGATATCATCAAAATTTCGAGTTTTGATTGTGCATCACATAAAATGATAGAAGAACTTGCCAATTCAAAGTTTAAAGAAATAATAGTTTCTACAGGGTGTACATTTGATGATGAAATCAAAAAAACTTGTGAAATTTTGAATAAAAATAAAAAAAATTTTTCACTTCTTCATTGCGTGTCAATATACCCAACACCCTTAGCAGATGTGCATCTAAATAGGATAGAGTTTTTAAGAGAATTAAATCATGACGTAGGATTAAGTGAACATTCAAATTTTGAAAAAGATGGATTAAAAACTTCGATAGCATCTTTATTATATGATATAAAATATATAGAAAGGCATTTTACAATTTTGCCAAAAGATCAAACAAAAGATGGAGTAGTGTCTTTAAATCCTGCCCAATTAAAAAATCTATGTGATTTCTCAAAAAAACCAAAACAGGAAATAGAAGAGTATGTAAAAAAAGAAATACCTGAATTTGAAATGATGAAGGGAAAAAAAATTAGACCCTTGTCTAAGGCTGAAATACTAAATCGTGATTACTATCAAGGAAGGTTTGCTAGCAAAAATAATAATGGGGAAGTAGTATATAACTGGGAAGATAAAAATATTTAATGTGTGGTTTTTTTGGTATTTTTCACAAAAAAGAAAAAAAAAAAAATTTAAGTAAGTTCAATAAAGCAGCTGATTTAATTTCACACCGAGGTCCTGATGGCTCACGATATGTAGAGTTTAATCAGCTACAGGTTAAGTTTTTTCGATTAAGTATTCTAGACTTATCAAATAATGGCATGCAACCAATGATATCTGAAAATAATAGATACCTTATGGTATTCAATGGAGAAATTTATAATGCCAATCTTTTAAAAAAAAAATTACTTAAAACAAGCTTTATGAGTAGTTCAGACTCAGAGGTATTATTTAACTTATTAATATTAAAAGGAGAAAAAGCAATAAAAGACATAGAAGGAATGTTTAGCTTCATTTTTTTTGATAAAAAAGAGAATAAGATTATTTTTTGTAGAGATAGATTTGGAATAAAACCATTATATTACTACGAAGATAACAAACAAATAATATTTTCATCAGAAAAGAAGCCAATACTTAAATATAAAAATATTAATTCACTAAATGAAAATACTGTACTAGATTTTTTTTTAAAAGGTTCGATGGATCACTCAGATGAAAGTTTCTTTAATAAAATAAAATCTATTTTACCTGCACATTATTTAATTTATAATAAATTTAAAAAGAGCCAAATTTGTTACTGGCGCATTGAAAGTGCTAAAGAAAAAAAAAGTAATTTTTCAGAAAAAATATTAATAAAAAAAATTCAAAACAAATTCATAGATTCGGTTGATAAACATCTAATCTCAGATAGAGAAGTAGGTCTATTTTTGAGTGGTGGAACTGATAGTACTGCATTAGCACATTTAATGTCTAAAAAATTAGATTATAATCTCAATACTTATACTTATGGATTTACAAATGATAAAAGATATAGCGAGCATTCAATAGCAAAAAAAACTGCAAAAAATTTAAACATTTCTAATAATGCCGTAAATATTACACCACGAGATATAACGGATAATATGGAAAAGGTTGTAAATATTTTAGAATCTCCTTTTACATCTATTAGAATATTTGGAATATATAAATTGTATGAATTGGCAAAAAAAGATGGACTAAAAGTGATAATTGAGGGAGATGGTGGAGATGAATTATTTGGTGGATATGATTATAATTTTTTATTTTATGCCTTAGATTTAGTTAAAAAAAATAAAAATCTTAATAAATTTAATGAATTAATCTTTAAATTTATTGATCTTAAAAATAAAAGAAATTCATTTGAAGATACTTTGATGAACTTTTTAATTACCTTAACTTACCAAAATGGATCAACATCTGATGGAACTCCGTATGTTGAAAGTAGTAATTTTAATACAAATTATTTATCCAGGCATATTGATGAAAATTTTTATTTTGAAAAAAAAATTAAATCTCTAAACAATTTACAAAATTCTCAACTTTTAGATATTAATAGATTAAAGTTACCTAGAAGTTTGAAATATAAAGATAGAATTTCAATGAATTTTGGTATCGAAACAAGAATACCTTTTCTAGATCATGATCTTGCCAGCTTTGCATTCAATATACCAAATAAATATAAAATAAAAAACTTCAATACACGATACATTTTTAAGAAATCTATTACTGGTTTAATAAATAAAAAAACTATTTTTAAAAAGACTAAAAAATCTTTAGCAGATCCTCAAACATCATGGTTAAAAAATGAACTAAGAGATTTTGTTAATGATACATTCCATTCAGTTTTTTTTAAAAATATTGAAATATTCAATCAAAAAAATGTAATAAAAAATTTTGATAAATTTTGTAATTCTGAGAATAATGAAAACAGTTTTCAGTATTTTCAGATGTTGACTTATAGCTATTTTAATAAAAATTTTATGAAAAATAATACCTAAAATGAAACTTAAAAAATATAATAAGTGCGTCTATTGTGGATCTCATAATCTTAAAAAAGAGGTAAAACAGTTTTTTACTATAAATTTTTATGTCAGGGCCATAATATCTGACTTAAATTTATCTAATAAAGAGTTCCAAAAAATAAAAGTTCATAAATGCACACGTTGTTATATATTGCAAAATAATCCATGGTTTTCTGAGACCATATCTAGAAAGATTTATTCGAATATTTATGGTCAGCATAATAGAGGTTGGTCAAATCTATTAAATTTTATTAGAAGAGGTATTAAACCAAACCATGGGCATCTTTTTGAAATTTTAACCAAAAAAATTAACATCAAAAATTATGCAGAATTTAATAGTCCATTTACAGGAGTGATGATAAATTTTTTTTCTGATGAGTATAAAAAAAATATTAATTTTTATAAATATTTTTTCAAAAATATATTAAACTATTTAACATCTAGACAAGTTGCCGGTAGATCAAAAAAGTACCAAGAATTATCTATAAAAAAATCAAAATATTTTTTTGATAAGATTAATATAACTAAAAAAAGAAATTTAATTAAAAAAAAAATTAACAAATATTTATTTATTGATGATTCGGGATTATCTTGGGGTCAAAATGATAACTATAAATCCGTAAATAGTAAATCATTTGCAACAGAGTTTTTGGATTTAAAAATTTTAGACTTAAAAGATGAGAATAGGAAAGTAAAAATTGATTTATTTGGGATTTTTCACACCTTAGACCACACCTTCGAGCCGAGTAAAATATTAAATTTTGCATTAGATGTTAGTAAATATGTTGTTGTTTATTGTCATGTAGACCCAAAATTAAATAGACAACATTTGTTTAGTTTAACAAAGGAATTTTTAACATATCTCAATATGAAAAATATATATACTTTAGATTTGACTGATAAAATTAAAAAAAACTATAAATCTCAAGAGTTATATTTCCTTTGTTCAAAAACAAAAAAAAATATGAATAAAATAAAAATTTGAATTTTTAATGTTAAAAAACTCCACATATATATTTAAAAATCAAACAAATGAAAAATAATTATATTATCAATTCTCTAGAACGATTAATTAAAAACTTAAAAATATTATATCAAAATTTAAGAGGAAATACTTTACCAAAAATAGACAAAATAAAATTTCAAAATAATCTAAGTTCAAGTAGTAAAAAAAAGAAAATATTGATTGCAGTTTCAACTGGGGGACTATCTTCAATGTTAGTTTTTGAGAGTCTATTAGGAAAATTATTGCAAAATAAAAACTGTGAAGTGGACTATCTTTTATGTGATGAAATTTTACCTGCTTGTGTTATGGCAACAATTCATAGAATTGATGAGAAAGATTTCAGTAAACATGGTTCACAAAAAATTTGTAGTTATTGCTTCATTAGATCATCTGAATATCTAAGAAAAGCAGGAGGCAATATTATTAAATTTTCAGATTTTATAAATAATGATGAATTAAATGAAATTAATAAAATTACATTTAATGATGATTTATTAAAAAATATTAAAAAATTTAAATTTGATGGAATTAATATAGGAGAACATGCTAGTTCAGGAACGGTCAGATTTTTTTCTGCTACTAATTTACAAAAATTCAAAAATTCAAAAGAAATATTAATAAAATATATTAAGGCATCCCTAATAACCCAAAAAGTTTGTAATAATTTATTTACGAATAAAAAGTATGATGAACTATTTATTAATCATGGAATATACGTTCCGCAGGGCGTTATATTAGACTGTGCAAAAAAATTTAATATAAATACATCTGCTTGGTGTTTTGCTTACGCTAGAAATTCAGTTAATATTACAAGAGACGACACTTATCACAGAGCTCTTATTAATGAAAAGAAAGATAAATGGAATGATTTTAATTTTGATTCTAAGCTTGAGTCAACTATTGATAATTTTTTAAAACAGAGAAGTGAAGGAGGCTCAGTTCCCATATCAGATGATTGGGATGTTAAGATAAAAAATCAAAATCTAAACACAGAAGATTATTTTATTAAGAGAAAAATAGACACCCAAAAACCTATAATTGGGTTAGCTACAAATATGTTATGGGATGCACAAGTATATTATCCTACAAATTTTTTTAGTAGTACATTGGAGTGGATTTTTTTTACAATTGATTATTTTTCTAACAGACCAGATTTACAATTAATCATCAGAGTACACCCAGCTGAAGTATTAACCACCACTAAATCTTATGAAAATGTAGAAAATTTGTTGTTAGAAAAGTACAAAGAATTACCAAAAAATATTTTTTTGATTAAGCCAGAAGAAAAAATAAGCACTTATTCTGTATTTAAAAAATGTAATACAGTTCTTGTTTGGAATTCAAAAATTGCAATGGAAACTATGTCGGCAAATATTCCAACAATAGTTTGTGGAGAAAGTTTTCTAAGAAATAAATCTATATCATTTGATCCTAACTCTAAGTTGGAATATGTTAGTATGCTTGACAAACTACCTTTTTTAAAAAATCCAATAACAAAAGAGAGATTAACGTTAGCTAAAAAATATGCTTTCCATTTTTTTTTCAGAAGAACAGTAAAAATTAATTCATTATATGAAAGAAAAAACAAGACTCCTAATATTGGAATAAGAGACAACGTATCTGAGTTGTTAAATAATAATGAAGATCCTGGCTTGAAAATGATAATAGAGTCAATAATTAATGGAGAAGATTATATTTTCAAAGCCGAAGATCATTATGATGCCAGGCAAATTAAATTAGATCCAGATAGAGAATATTTATAATGAAAAAAATCTGCATAGTTGGAGCTGGAATATTTGGAACTACACTTGCAATAATGCTTTCAAAAAATAAAAATATAAATATTGATCTTTATGAAAAAAATAATGATATACTAAGTGAGACCAGCCTAAAAAATCAACAAAGATTTCACCTTGGTTACCATTATCCAAGATCTAAAAAGACAATTTTAGAAATTAAAAGTTCATCTATAGATTTTAATAAATTTTATGGAAATAAATTTTATGGAAATACAAAGAATATTTATGCAATATCAAAAACTAAATCAAAATTAAGCTTTGATAAATATTGTAAAAAACTAAATTCTTTAGGATTAAAAACTA
>CEST01011466.1_pt1 | contig 11605 bp, 9 predicted proteins | sample 326921 | NCBI WGS metagenome assembly CEST01 (sample SAMEA2621509, study PRJEB7988) | marine metagenome | biome: marine biome (ENVO:00000447); feature: surface water layer (ENVO:00002042); material: "saline water (ENVO:00002010), including plankton (ENVO:xxxxxxxx)" | depth 5 m
ATTAAGCAGATTAACAGAACATTAACAAGAAACAAAGGAACAGTCCGTGGTTTACATTTTCAGTACCCACCATATACTGAAACCAAAATTGTATCTTGCTTGAAAGGAAAAGTTTGGGATGTAGCAGTAGATTTACGTAAAGGATCAACAACTTTTTTAAATTATCATGCTGAGGTTTTAACTGAAGATAATCACAAAAGTTATCTGATACCAGAGGGATTTGCACATGGCTTTCAAACACTCACATCAGATTGTGAAATGCTATATTTTCATACAGCAGATTACAATAAAGAACTAGAAGATGGGATAAATGCAGTTGACCCAATGATTGGAATTAAATGGCCACAACCAATTACTGAACGATCAGAACGTGATAGTAATCACACTTTGTTAGATGACAATTTTAAGGGTATAGAATTATAATGAATTGTCGACATTGCAAAAAACTACTTAGTTATACTTTTGTAGATTTAGGGTTTGCTCCGCCTTCTAATGCCTACTTAAGCGAGGATGACCTTACCCGTCCAGAAATTTATTATCCTCTTAAAATTAAAGTTTGTGATCAATGCTGGTTGGTGCAAACGGAGGATTATGCTGATGCTGACTCTCTTTTCACACCTGACTACGCTTACTTTTCTAGCACATCAAGTAGCTTTCTTTTACATGCTAAAGATTTCTCTAGCAAAATAATAAAAGACCTTAGCCTAAATGAGAAGAGTATGGTTATAGAAGTTGCATCAAATGATGGATATCTTCTTAAAAATTTTTTGGGTGCCAATATTCCTTGCTTAGGTATTGAACCAACTAAAAGTACAGCTGAAGCTGCTGAAAAATTAAATATTCCAGTTGTAAAAAATTTTTTTACTGAAGCATTGGGGAAACAACTTGCTAGTGAAGGTAAGCAAGCTGATTTAATTATAGGTAATAATGTATACGCCCATGTACCAGATATTAATGATTTTACTAAAGGGCTTAAGAATTTACTAAAGCCTGGGGGGACAATAACTTTAGAGTTTCCTCACTTGATGAATTTGATCGAGCAAACACAATTTGATACAATTTATCACGAACATTTCTCGTACTTATCACTTCACACAGTTAGCCGTATTTTTTCAAGCTTTGGACTTCGAATCTGGAATGTAGAAAAATTATCAACACACGGTGGAAGCTTACGAATATATGGATGTCATGAAAATGATAAACGCAAAACAAAAAAAACTATTGAACTTTTATTAGAAGAGGAAATTACTTGTAAATTACAAACATTAGAAACTTATTTAAATTTTCAATTAAAGGTAAATAAAATTAAAGATGAGTTCATATCATTTTTGATTAACCAAAAACATAATGAAAAAAAAGTTGTAGCATATGGTGCAGCAGCCAAAGGTAATACATTGTTAAATTATTCTGGTATTAAGCCTGATCTTATATTGGCTGTTTTTGATGCATCTAAATCAAAACAAGAAAAATATATGCCTGGTAGCCATGTACCAATTAAAGATCCTAAAAAAATTAAAGATTTAAAACCAGATTGCATTATAATATTACCATGGAACATATCCAAAGAAATTAAAAATAAAATTTATAGTAATTTTTCTAAAAATATTTTAATTAAAAGCATTATAGATTTTAAGCTTTTTTAACAATATTAATTTAAAATCTTTTGTAATCTGTTATTATAGAATATAATCTTTAATTATGAATTTAAAAAATAAAGTAAATAATAAAGTAAAAGATATACCAGTCTTTAAACCGCTAATTGGTAAAGACGAAATAAGTGCTGCAGTTGAATCACTTGAGCTCGGTTGGCTTGGCATGGGAAGTTATGTTAAACAATTTGAAGATGCGGTAGCAAATGTGTGTCAGCTCAAACCTGAAGATGATCGACATGTTGTAGCGGTGAGTACAGGACATGCAGCTATGCATCTAGCATTTTTAGCAATGGGTATAGAAAAAGGTGATGAAGTAATCACCCCATCATTCAATAATGTGGCTGATTTTCAAGCTATCCGTGCTTGTGGAGCAGATCCTGTATTTGTTGATATTGATGATAAAACACTTTGTATTGATGTTGCTAAAGTAAAAGAGTTAATTACCCCAAAGACTAAATGCATCATTGCGATGGATTATGATGTATTTACTTGTGATCATGACGCACTTAAGGAACTTTCTTATGAGACAAATATTCCAATTCTTCATGATGCCGCTCACTCATTTGGATCAAATTACAAAGGCACTCCAATAGGTAAACAACACCAATATACTATGTTCAGTTTTGATCCAGTAAAAACAATTACATGCATAGATGGTGGAGTAATTATTGTAAATGATGAAAAATTATTAAAAAAAATGCACGCAAAACGTTTAATTGGTATGACACAATCTGCAGCACAAATGTATAAAAATGCAAGAGCATGGTCGTACGATGTTGAGGAGCTTGGTTTTAGATATCATATGTCCAATATTCATGGAGCAATTGGAGTTTCTCAAATTAAGAAAATTGATGAAATTCGAAAAACTCGTCAAACAGTATGCAAAAAGTATTATGAAAAATTGTCTAAGATAGAATGGCTTGAAGCTCCTAAAGGAGAATTTGATAGTGTTAACCCTTTTCTTTATTATATTAGGATATTAAATGGCAAGAGAGATAATTTACGTGAGCATATGAAAAAAAAAGGTGTTGATACAGGAATACATTGGCAAGCTGGGCATACTTTTTCATTTTTAAAAAATTGTCGCAAAGGTAACTTGGAAGTAACTAATAAAGTAGTCGAACAAATAATTTCCATTCCATTGCATAGCAAAATGAGCAATAGTGATGTTGAAACAGTTATGGACTCTATAACCTCATTTGATGGTTAAAAAATACAATAATTATGGAAAGTCATATTCTAAAGTTTATGGAAAGTCATATTCTAAAGTTTATGATTTAATTACCTCTCATAAAAATTATGTAGAAGAGGTGAACAGCTTGCTTTCATTTTTACATCCACATTTAAGTAAAAAAAAAATTGTAAGCATAGGATGTGGGACTGGAAATCATGAGATAATAATATCTAATTGTGGTCTCAAGGTTTTTGGAATAGATAATTCGCCTGAAATGTTAAAAGAAGCAAATTCAAAAAAGATAATTGATATTTGTGAATTTGGTTCTAATTTTAATCAAGCATTGAAATTCTTTGATGATAATAAATTTAGTTGTGCTATCTCTCTTTTTAATTGTGTAAATTGCCTTTTAGATGAAATTTCTCTCACGAAATTTATTACAGAAATTCACTCCCATTTAGACAGAAAAAGTTGTTTTTTTTTTGAGGCATGGAATGGAGAAGAATGCCTTATTAATCCTCCAAAAATTGTAAGCAGAGTTTATAAGTCTAATAATTATAAAATTACTAGAGTAGCAACACCAAAAATATTTTATGAAAAAAAGGAGTTAGAAATTGAATATAAAATATCTGGTCATATTCAAAAATCTGAATTTAATTTTATTTCTACACATAAAATTAAACTTTTTACACCAGATATAATACTTAATATTCTCAAAAATGTGGGTTTTTCAGATATTAAAATCTTTTCTGCATTGCCTAAACTTGTCCCACTTGATAAAGAAAAATTAAATGGAAATAGAATGCTTGCTTTTTATGCAACACGCAAATAAACAAAGATACATTTATGAAAAAACATTCTAATGAATATCTTAATTTTCTACAGGAGTGCAAGAGTCAAATAAGTAATTATCCTTTAGATCTTGAATGGAAAAAATTGTCTGATGAATGGATGTATAAAGCTTTCAAAAAAAAATATATGTACAATTTTGAATCATTAGGAAGACCTATAATTCAAACTCCTGTTGATATGATTGCTATACAAGAAATTATATGGGAAATTAAGCCAGATTTAATTATCGAAACAGGTATTGCGCATGGTGGGTCTTTAATTATGAGTGCATCGATGCTTGCTATGTTGGATATATGTGAAGCTATAGACTCTGAAGAAAATTTTAATCCAAAAGAATCAAAACGTAAAGTATTAGGAATTGATATCGATATCCGTAAGCATAATAGAGAGGCAATTGAAAAACACCCAATGTTCTCTCGGATTCAAATGATTGAAGGTTCTAGTATTTCCCCTCAGATTATTAAACAGGTTGAAGAAGAAGCAAAAAACTACAAAAAAATTCTTGTATGTTTAGACTCAAATCATACACATGAGCATGTTTTAGCAGAGCTGAAGGCTTATGCACCACTAACAAGTGTTGGAAGTTACTGCGTAGTATTTGATACAATTGTTGAAGATATGCCACAAGACACATATCCTGATCGATCATGGGGGCCAGGCAACAACCCAAAGACAGCTGTATATGAGTATTTAAAAACTAATTCAAAATTTGAAATTGATAAAACTATTCAAAATAAACTATTAATAACTGTTGCACCCAATGGTTACTTAAAACGTGTTTTATAAATAAAGTTTTATGAAAAGTAATTAGATAAGTTTATTGGTGGTCAAATTTTTTGGAGATTAAGAGTATTTTTAAAAAAGCTTTTACTATTTTATTTTAAAGGCTATATAATGAAATTAGCTTTTTTGTTAAATTGTATAAATTAAATAATAAATGAAAAATATTGGTTTAGGCGAAACATTGAAAATTAATGTAAACTCAATTATTCATGATTTTGAAAAATTGATTGGACCAAGCTCTGAATGGAATAAATTGTTAAATAAATCAACTTGGTCTAAGTATACAAATTTAGGTAATGAATTTGTAAAGTCTCACACATTTAAAAAAAAATATCGTGATATCTTACTTGTTGCCAGTAAGCATATGGGTTTAAATGATTTTTATCATCAGGCTCAACCTACTTTTAGAATTCATATGTCTGGTTTTAAATCAGCATCATTTCACAATGATTACCTATCATCAGGACATGGTAAGAATATCCTGAATTTCTGGTTACCACTAACTGATGTAAATCAAGAAAATTGTCTTTGGTTACTTGAAGAAAAAGAGTCTAAAATGCTACTTGAAAAATTTAAGTTTGAAAAACTATCTTTAAATACGTTAGATTCTATTGCTAGAGATAAAGCAAAACCTGCGTTGCTTAAAAAGAATGAAATGCTTTGTTTTTCGAACAGATTATTCCATGGGACAGTTTACAATAAGAGTAATCAGGTCAGAGTTTCTTTAGACTATAGATGCTTACCAATTGACGAAGATCCAGGTACTAGAGTATTAAATGTAGAATATATAAGGTTGTCTCAATCAGAAAAAAATTTGTTGACACAATGTACATCTATAATCTTCCAGTCTGGTGATGTTAAACATATAGGACACAGCGCACAAAGAGCAGTAATTAATGATTATGCTGCAAGGAATGGCTTTTCTATTGTTTTTGAAGACTCAGAGTGGCATCACTTAGATTTTTATCCAAACATATTAGGAATTCTAGAAAGTCAACCAAATATGCCTATTTTAATTTTTTCGAAAACTTCATTCGATTTAAAATCTAAAGCATGGAAATCACTAGCAATTAAATTAAAGAAACATGATGCCAGCATACATTTTTGTTTAGAAAATGAAATTTTTCAGCAATGAAGAGTATTTTAGTTGTTGGTATAGGTAATTTTGGTGCATGGTGGGTTTTATCTTTATCCAAAATTAAGACGCCTACAAAAATTTATTGTTTTGACACTGATCCATCGAAATATGATGTTTTAAAAAAAAGACTAGATAATGACAAATTACTGGCATTAACACAACACAAGTTATATTTTTTAAATTCTATTAGTGATGCACAAAAAGACTTAGATGTAATTGTTGTTTCAACTAATGCAGATATTCGTTTAAAGATTGTTCAAGAACTAAGGCAATTATATTCTACAAAGAATTGGATTATTGAAAAGGTCATAGTTCAGTCATCAGATCAACTTACAACTTTAATTGATTGCCTTCATACTCAAAATGTCTACGTAAATCATAGTAGACGATTACAACCCTCGACTAACTTTTGTAAGGCTATTTTACGAAGTAAGCCATTACCAATACGTGTTAGATATTTAGGTGGATGTTGGGAGCTTATTAGTAACTCTTTTCATTTTGTTGATATGTTATCTTATTGGTTTGAAACTGAACTTGTAAAAATTGATACTAGAGGACTTTATAATCATTGGCATCAATCAAGTACACGTCATGGATTTTTTGATGTTCGTGGTATTCTTAAAGCACACTTCCGTAATGAAATACAATTAGATATGGATTGGAGTGATGGAAATAATAATGCAACCTGGATCTTTGAATATGCTGATGGAGAATTTAAATATAACGAAACAACAGGAGAAATTTTTAAGGATGGTATTCTTTTAGCTATTGTTCCGTTGCTTAATTTTAGTGAAATGGGAGCATTATTAGAACCAATTTTGATTGGAGATAAAAAAAATTCAAATATCCTTCCATTATTAACAGATGTTCATAAAGGTACATCTCTTATGCTAGATGCTTATTTGTCCCATTGGAGAAAATCGACTGATACTCAAAATCAAGTTGTACCAATTAGTTAAATAGTAATGAGTTTGATTAAAAAATTTAATTAAATGTATAAAAATTTGCTACAAAAATTAACAATAGTAATATTCTCTTATAATAGACACAGATTATTAAAACGTTCGGCAAAGTATTGGTCAAATTATAATGTAAAAATTTTGATATTAGATGGCAGTAGCATAAAGTTAGACGACCCGTGTTTAAAGTCAAAAAACATTAAATATATTCATGACCCAAGAACTCTGTATGAGAGGCTGTTAAGTTCTCCAAATCATATCGATACAGAGTTTATGATTTTAGCTTGTGATGATGAATTTTATTTACCTTCTGCCTTGTCAACATGTGTTGAGATTTTATCAAAAGACCTCAGTTTTTCAAGTTGTGGAGGTCGTGCAGTTGGTTTTCGCACTAAAGAAAAAGAAATATTTGGTATCAGGCAGTATCAAAAACTTAAAGGTCTTTGTTTGGATAATGATAGTGCGTATGATAGAATTTTTAAACATTTTAATGCTTATGTACCAGCTCATACTTATTCTGTAAAAAGAGCTAATAAATGGAAAACAATTTGTTCACATGTTTTTCAAAAAAAATTTAATTTTAATGCTTCTTTTGAAATGCAACTAGAGTTTTTAACTATGGTATCGGGCAAATCTAAAATAATTTCAGAACTAATGTGGATGAGAAATAATGAGGAACCAAAAGTAGAGAGAAATAAAAATCCCGATATAGAAAGTTGGTGGTACCATAAAATTCATGAAGATGAAAAAAAAAACTTCTTATTTTCAATGAAAAAAGCATGTGATGATCTTTCAACAAATCAAAATTTTACATTAAATGAGGAAACTATTTCAAATCTATTTGAGGTTTTTGTAAAAAAAATGATGAAGCTAAGAAGAAAAAATTTATTAAGAAAAATTTTAACTTTATTACCAGGAAAAATAGAAATAAAATTAATCAAGTTTATTAAAAAATTTTATAAGATTACTTTAACTAGAGGTGACAATAGTTTAGTAGATGAAATAAATGCACTTAAAGCAGAAGGTACTTTAGTCAACTCTGAAGAGATAAAGAAAATAATATCAATTCTTATGGATTCAAAACATAATGACTCTAATATTTATTAGAAAAATTAAGAAGCTTTTAAAAATTAAGTTTCTATTTGATTTTCCAAATAAAAAAAACATACTTTTTTATGATGAAGCACATTAATTAATACTAAGAGAAACTACATTAAACTTAAGTAAATTATGAGTCAAGAAAAGCTGTAAATTTTAAAGTTTGTGTTGCAAAAAAGAGGTAGTTATTATTTAAGTATTACTTTATAAAACTATTAATTATTTTTAATAAAATACCTAAATTATATGTTAAAAAAAAACAGACTTTCTTTTGGAGGGATACCCACTTTTATTTTTGGTAAATCATTAGTACAAATTTTAAAAAGATTTGTGAGACTCCCAGTTTATTTGGTAAGACTTAATTATCTCGCTGTAAAATCTGCAATTACAGGGCAACTAAATATAATTGACAGAAAAGATGCTAGGTTTATGGGTGATGGAATGGCAACCACACGTTACGTTGCATTTATGCATGACGATAAATTTCAATCAGCTTATGAAGATGCTATATCATCAATTGACAAGGAAACAGCTGATCTGAGGCGTCACCAAGATATTCGTTGGAGAGCACATATAGTTACTTGGGCTGCTAAACAAGCAATCAAAATTGATGGAGACTTTGTTGAGTGTGGTGTATGGTGGGGTTTCTTATCAAAAGTAATCTGTGATTATACTAATTTCGAACAATTTAAAAATAAAAAATTCCACTTAATAGATACTTGGGGAGATCTAGAAAATAAAAATTTAGAGAATAAAGAAAAGTATACTGATGATATATTTCATAAGGTCAAACAGCGTTTTGAAAAATATCCAAATGTTAATTTTATTAGAGGGTGTGTCCCAGAAATTTTAAAAGAAGTTCCTGTAAAAAAGATAGCATATTTATCTTTAGATATGAACGGATACATAGCAGAGCGTGCAGCGCTCGAAAAATATTATGATATTATCACACCTGGAGGAATAATTTATTTTGATGACTATGGTTGGGGATATCCAAAGCTAAGAAAAACTGTTGATGAGTTTTTTAAAGATAAACCTGAAACTTTATTGCATTTTCCAAGTGGAAATTCCATTGTTGTAAAATTATAGTAAATAAAATAAAATAAAGTTTAGAGTGTGGTTAACAAAGAAAACGCAAGTAGACTGTGAAAAATGCAATAAAGTTAAAAGAACTTTAGATAATGTAATTAATTGCTCCCAGTGTAATTGAGGAAAAATATTTCAATTTCATGAAAAACCCATTACATTTAGGTAAAATAATTCAGAATTTGAAAAAAACTTTATCTAATTCACTCAAAAATTTAAATTAAGATAAATATGTTAAATAAAAATGTAAATTAAATAGTGTAATATCCAATATATTTAATTAATAAATAACTACTTTATAGAAAATTAATGCAAACATTTAAGAAAATTTTATCTTTACTAACACCTCATGAGCGCAAAAATGCAGCTTTGTTATTATTAATGATCTTAATAATGGCATTGTTAGATATGATTGGTGTGGCGTCTATATTGCCCTTTATGTCAATTCTTTCAAATCCTGGTTTAATTGAAACAAACATTTTTTATAACAAGATGTTCGAAATTTCAAAGATATTTGGAGTTGAGAATGACCAACAGTTTATTTTTGCTCTAGGTATACTTTTTTTTTTAATATTAATTACTTCAATTGCCTTCAAGGCTCTTACATCTTATGTGCAAGTGCGATTTATTCAAATGCGTCAATACAACATTAGTAAACGATTACTCGAAAATTATTTACATATGCCTTATACTTGGTTTTTAAATCGTAACAGTGCTGAACTTGCAAAAAGTATTTTAATAGAAACACATGTAGTAGTTGGAGCTGGTGTGACTCCAGTGATTGAACTGATAGCTAAAACCTTAATTACAATTGCAATTATAGCTTTATTAATTATAGCTAATCCAAAACTAGCACTGATAATTGGTTTTTTACTTATTGGAACCTATGGACTTATTTTCAAAATATTACATAAATATCTTGTTCGATTTGGAAAAGCACGATTAAAAAGTAATGAATTGCGTTTTATTTCTGTTAGTGAGGCTTTTGGTGCTGCGAAGGAGGTCAAAATTGGAGGATTAGAGCAAACTTATATCAAGCGCTTTTCTAATCCAGCTTATACTTATGCTCAATCTCAGGCTACTGCAATTGTTATAAGTGAATTACCTCGCTTTGCTTTTGAAGCTATAACATTTGGTGGAATTTTATTAATGATACTTTATCTTATGAAGCAATCAGTTACTTATAGTGATATCATACCTATCATGAGCTTATATGTTTTTGCTGGTTATCGCTTGATGCCAGCTTTGCAAAAAATTTACAGTTCTTTTACCTCACTTGCAGGTGTTGGTCCTTCACTCGATAAGCTTTGTGATGATATGAAAAAAATAAAGCCAAGTAATTCAAATCAGGATCAAGGTATTTTATCTTTTAATAAAGCAATCAATTTAAAAAATATTTATTATAATTATCCCAACACATCGCGAACAGCATTAAACGATATTAATATCAGTATACCTGCAAAAACTACTGTCGCACTAGTAGGTACAACTGGAAGTGGCAAAACAACAACTGCTGATATCATTCTAGGATTGCTTGAGCCTCAAAGGGGAACTTTAGAAGTTGATGGGCAAATTATAACAAAAAATAACTCAAGATCTTGGCAGCGTTCTATTGGTTATGTACCTCAGCACATCTTTCTTGCTGATGACACTCTTGCCGCTAACATTGCTTTTGGAGTAGAATCTGGAGATATTAATCAGGAAGCTGTTGAAAAAGTATCTAAAATTGCAAATTTACATGAGTTTATTATGGATGAATTACCCAATCAATACCAAACAACCATTGGTGAGCGAGGGATCAGATTATCAGGTGGACAACGACAAAGAATTGGAATTGCAAGAGCTTTATACAATAACCCAAAAGTACTCGTTTTAGATGAAGCAACAAGTGCTTTAGATAATCAAACTGAACAAGCAGTGATGGATGCAGTAAATAATATTGGAAAAGATATGACTATTATTTTAATCGCGCATCGTTTAAATACACTCAAGAACTGTGATATTATTTTTAAATTAGAAAAAGGTGAGGTTATTGATCAAGGAACTTTTGAAAAATTAATAATTAATGAATATGCATAATTTTATATTCAGATAGAGCTATAAGTAAATCTAATTACAATATAGCTAAAATTCTTTATTATTATGTCTTAATAGTTATAAACCTAATTTATAAGAATTAAAAAATATCACATATGTTTCAAGTAGACGTCATTAGTCAAATTTTCAATAACTATAAACTATCTTTTAAATATGTATAAAAAATTTTTAAAAAAAATTAAAAAACTTTATACAGCGAGGTTTTTTTTCAATCTTCCTAAGAAAAAAAATATACTTCTTTATGATGAAATACATTCATTAATTCTAAAAGAAACTATAAAAAAAGATTTCAATATTTTAAAAACACGTAAATTAGAAATTTACTTTTGGATTTTTCTAAAACAAATAATTTCTTTTGATTTTAAATTTTCAACATATTGCAAAAACTATATAAAATTTACTAAGCCAAAGGTTATAATTACTTTTAATGAACGAAAGTCTCGATTTTTTGATTTCAAGAATAGTTTTAAAAACATAAATTTTATATCAATCCAGAATGGACTTCATTTTCCAGATTATTTCAAAGAATATACATTTAGTAAATATAGTAAATGTGATTATTTTTTTGTTTTTAATAAACACTTTATTCAATCTTTTAAGAAATATATAAAATCAAAATATATTGTTTTGGGAAATTTTAAAAATAATCTTATTAAGGTCAATAAATCTAAAAAGAATGATAACTTTTTACTTATATCTGAATTTGATCAACCTAAACAGCCGAGGCATATAAAGGCAAAGAAACTTTATGAAAAATTATTACCTT
>CEST01011336.1_pt1 | contig 11593 bp, 11 predicted proteins | sample 326921 | NCBI WGS metagenome assembly CEST01 (sample SAMEA2621509, study PRJEB7988) | marine metagenome | biome: marine biome (ENVO:00000447); feature: surface water layer (ENVO:00002042); material: "saline water (ENVO:00002010), including plankton (ENVO:xxxxxxxx)" | depth 5 m
TATAAAAAAGGTTACTCTATAGCTTTAATGATTGATCAGCGTGTTTCGGAGGGAATAAATTCTAAATTTTTTAATAAAGATGCTTTGACAACTACTATTCCAGCTCAATTTATAAAAAAATTTAATTGTAAGGTGGTTCCAATTTATATTGAAAGATTTAATGATATAAATTTTAATATCAAAGTTGAAAAACCATTAGAGTTTTCAAAAAATACCTCCACTGAAGAAATCACTAGAGATTTAAATATTTGGCTAGAAAATAGTATTTTGAAAAATCCAGGGAAGTGGATTTGGTCTCATAACAGGTGGAAGTAATTTTTTAAAAATTTTCTTTTTTTTTATGTGCCTCTACATATGAGTAGTAAGGTTCTTGCAGTTCAACATTCCAGTAATTAAGACTTTCTAAGTTTATCGATTTCCCAGAAACAGCACATATAACGTGGTCACCATTTTCAATAATTTCAAAATTATTGGGTAAATACTTTAATTTTGCTAATTTTTTATTCATTTTTAGTTTATATACATCTACATGAAAGTTGGAATAATTGGAAGTGGTGGAAGAGAACATTCTCTATGCCAATCTATTAAAAAATCCCTAAAGATTGAAAAAATATATTGTTTTCCTGGCAATGCAGGAACATCAGAGATTGCTGAAAATGTTGAATTAGATATTTCTGATTTTAACAGAATCAAAGAATTTGCTATGTCTAATAAAATAAGTTTAATTATAGTTGGGCCTGAAAAACCACTAGTAGATGGAATAGTAGATTTTTTTAAAGATACTGGAATAAATATATTTGGACCAGATAGAATCTCATCACAACTCGAGGGTTCAAAAATATTTACAAAAAAGATATGTGATAAATACAATATTCCAACAGCAAAATTTGGAATTTTTGAAAATTCCAAGGAAGCAATTTCTTTTTTAAATCAAAGTCAATTTCCATTAGTTGTAAAAGCAGACGGGCTTGCTTCTGGGAAGGGTGTCTATATATGTGAAAAAAAGGATGATGCTATCACTGCAGTAAAAGAAATTTTTGATGGAAAATTTGGAGTCGCTCAAAATGTATTAATAGAAGAATTTCTTAAAGGTGAAGAAATGAGTTATTTTGTAATAAGTGATGGCAAAACAATAAGAAATTTTGAAACAGCTCAAGATCACAAAAGAGTATCTGAAGGAGATAGAGGAGCCAATACGGGTGGAATGGGAGCTTACTCCCCTTCACGATTAATAAATCAAGGTCTTGAAGATAAAATACTAAATAAGATAATAAGACCAACAATTAAAGCACTTAAAGAAATGAATTCTGATTATAAGGGCTTTTTGTATGCCGGTCTAATGATCGTTAATAATGAGCCATATTTAATAGAATATAATGTAAGAATGGGAGACCCTGAGTGTCAAACTATATTACCAAAATTAAAAACTGATTTACTAGACATTATAATGGCTTGCTGCACTCAAAAGTTAGAAGAGATAACAGTTGAATGGTATGATAAAAAAAGCTTATGCATTGTAGTTTGTTCAACAGGGTATCCAGAGAAATATAATAATGAAATTTTAATAGAAAATATTGAAGAAATAGATTTAGCTAAAGATGAATTTATCTATCACGCTGGCACTAAAAAAAAAGGAAATAAAGTATACTCAAATGGCGGTAGGGTAATTAATTTTGTGTGTCTCACATCAAGCTTTAAAGAAAGTAGAGATAAAATTTTCAATCTAATTAATAACCTTAATTGGTCTGGTGGTTTTTTTAGAAAAGACATTGGATACAAGGTAATTGATGAATGAGAATTATATCAGGAATTTTTAAAGGTAAAAAAATTTTTTTGCCAAAAGATAAATTAACAAGACCACTTAAGGACTTAACTAAAGAGTCTATTTTTAATATAATAAAACACTCAAAATTATTTGATATAAAACTTGAGAACTCAAATATTCTTGATTTATTTTCAGGTATTGGCTCTTTTGGACTTGAATGTCTATCAAGGGGCGCTTCATCTGTTACATTTGTAGAGAGCTATAAAGAAGTTCTGCATGTTTTAAAAAAAAATATAGATAATCTAAAATTACAAAATTATTCAAAAGTTGTTGAAAAAGATATTTTTAGAGAAAATACACTTAAATTACTAAATGATAGATTTGAAATTATTTTTATAGACCCACCATATAAAGAAAATAAATTATTAGATTTATTAAATTCAATTATTAAATTGAAATTATTAAAAGAAGATGGTGTCATTATAATGCATAGGCACAGAAAGGAAGAAGACATCCTCCCTCATAACTTCAAGGTCATATTAAAAAAAAATTACGGTATTTCTCAAATTATTTTTTTAAATAGGCTGTGATAACTTTTAATTGATTTTATAAATTCCTTAATCAATAATGATTAATTTATAATTTTTCTATATTGATTTTTGGCAAAAAGTGATTTTTCATAGAATCCACTTTGTCATAAGGATAATAATAATTAGTTAAAGCGTATCTCTTACCATCTTCTAGTGGTTTTCCCCTGTGAATTAATGAGGTATCCACCAATATTAAAGTTCCAGCATTACCAGTAATTGTTTCTAGTCTATTTTTATCAAATAAGGCAACTTTTTCATTATCAATTCTCGTAGATGAGCCATCTAATTTAGCTGTCAGTGAATCTTCTATAATTTTAAAAAATTTATTAGAATGTTTTATCAACTGAAATGGACCATTTTTTATAGAAACATCATTTAGGTATAAAATTGCTTTAAACTGAAAATTAAAATCATCTCTATGCCACCCTCCTCCAGAACCTAAATTATTTTGACTATATTTAACTCTATTTGCCATTGTCATTAAATTAGAAAGAGATTTACTCAAACAGAATGAGCCAATATTAATTAATAGATTATTTAAATAAAAATTATTTATTTTTTCGCTAATTTTTTCTGCACCAAACATTCTATATTCAGAGTTATATTGATCATTCCATACCATTTCCTTGTTTTTACTATAAAAAGAATCCATGGCATTAATAATAGATTCACAGTTTTTTTTATCTAAAAAATTCTCAATTATCAAAAAACCATTTTTTTTTATTAAATGAGAATAATTTTTTACTTCTTGATCTTTTTTATAATTTTTATTTTTATAAAAAAAATTTTTTATAAGAAAAATAAATCTTCTAGTAAAAATGAATATGCTAATCTTAAATATTTTTCTTATCATCAAGGTGAGTTTTAATTTCTCTATAATCTCTTGGGCTATCAAAAGTAAAATACTCTTTTTTTGTCATATTAGTTACTAATTTTTAATCTCTATTTTTTTCAAGAATACTGATTAATTCAGCTAAATTTAGTAAGATTTTATCTTCCATATATTTTTGTTTTCTTTGTAAATTTTTTCTAACTGGTTTTTTTCATTTAAACTATCCATACATTTCCAAAAACCAGAATGTTTATAAGCTATTAATTGGTTTATTTTAGCTAATTTTGATAAAGGCTCTCTCTCAAATACTGTATTATATTTTGCAATATAATTAAATACTTTTTCATTTAGTACAAAAAAACCTCCGTTTATCCACCCTTGCTTTGTTTGAGGTTTTTCAATGAAAGATTGGACCATAAAGTTTTTTTTAACTTCCAATTCACCAAATTTAACTGGTGGTCGTACAGCAGTAATTGTTGCAATTTTATTATTTTTTTTATGGAAAGCGAGTAATTTTTTTAGATTTATATCAGCTACTCCATCACCATATGTCATAAAGAAATCTTTATCTTTTTTTAAATATTTTTTTAGTTTCAATATTCTTCCACCTGTCATGGTGTCTTTACCTGTAAAAATAATCTTTATACCTTTGAATTCTTTAGAATTTTTATAATATTTTTTAATAACATCAATTTTATATCCACCAGCAATGATGAATTCATTAAAACCATAAAATTTAAATATTCTCATTATGTGAGACAGCATTGGTGTATTACTAACTCTAATCATTGGTTTAGGAATTTTTCCTGTATACTGAGAAATTCTAGTACCTTTGCCACCAGCTAAAATAATTACTTTCATTTTTAATCTTTTTATAAATTATTTTTTTGATTTTACAACTATATCAAAAAAAATTAGATAATGTTCTATTATGTGTAATGGATATAATTATTTTTTACCATTAAAAGCTCTATATATTTTATCATAGAGAGAGTCATATTTATTTTTATATATTAAAAAAATAAAAAATGTTAATAGATAATTTACCTTAAAAACTAAATTTTTTATATTTATATACATTTGGTAACATATTTTTTTTAGTAAAAAATTTATTTTTTTTTTTTTTCTCTGGTTACTATCAACTGATACTTTATAAAATGTACTAAGTTTAATTTGGCTAATAAGTAATTTAGTTTTAATAATCTTTTTATTATATAAAAACTCTAAATATTGATCAAACCTTTTCAGAGTCGCTGCTTCACTAGTTACATTAAACAGCCCCAATCCACTAAAAGTATTTGATTGTCTAATGGTGCTAATAATTTTTAAGAGTTTTTTTTTACCATGTACTAATGGTATCATCATCAAGAACCAGTCAATTTCATGAAAGTTATTTACTTTAAATTCATTAATTAATTTCCAAACTTCATTATAAGCTTTTTTTGTTAATACAGATTCGAATGGAAGAGAACTTAAGCAAAAAATTACTCTTTTTTTAAAATTTGAATGATTAATATTTTTATAAATACCCTTATAATTATGGTATTGATTTTCTTTTTGAAATCTAATTATACCAAAATCATTTATTGGCTTAAATAACTGAATAATTCTTACATTCCTTACTATACCCCCCACAAATGAATAATCTTTATTTTTATCTAAGAATTTTTCTGCTTTTTTAATAAAAAGTGGATTAAAAAAATCATCATTTGCAACTTGGTAAACATATTTTGATTTAATCTTCTTTGATATATTTAGCATTTTTTTTGCATATGAATTGCAATTTTTATCTGCCGGGAAACTTTTGTAAAAAATTTTTACAAATGGAAACTTTATATCAAAATATTTTTGATTAAATTTTTTTTTCTTTGAGCCATCTGCTAAAAAAAAAGTATACTCTACTTTATGTAAATTATAATATCCTAAGATTCTCTCTGTATGCTCATGTCTATCAAATAATGGTATTATTATTGTTACTTCGCTCATTATTATTTTAAAACAGTTTTATTTTATTGATTTCTCTTCGTTTATTTATAATAAATTTTGCTCTATTAGTGCAAGCAATCTCTAACCCAAATTGTGACTTAAAAAAAATAGCCAAAGGTAACCAATAACTCTCATCTTTAGATCGTTTATAGTTTTTAATTGCTTTAGAAACTTCAGTGTCATCTATAATACTTTTAATTATCTTCTTTCGGTTTTCTAGCCCTTTTTTCTTTTCTACTTTTCCTTGCAAAATAGATTTACTTATAGATATAAGCACATTGATTATATAGAAAATAAATGCTTGATCACCTATCCTCTCCCCTTCATTTATTTCGCAACCACGATTTAAGAAACTTTGTTTAATATGATTTCTTATTAGTTTAAATTTTGAAATCGGGAAACCTAAGTTTAAACCTTCAACTATTGCAGAATTAACGTTTGGATATACAAAATAACTATAGAGTTGTTTACGGATATATTTTATTTGATCAATATGTGCTAATAGATCCCATAAAAAAACCTCATCTTCTAAGTATCTTAAGTTTTCCTCAAACCATATATTATTTTTTTTTATTACTGAATTTTTAATCAATTTACCTTTACAGCCAAGAATACCACCAGCTGATATAGATTTAGAGTTATAAAAAAGTCTTTCTCGCATACTTTGTGTTATCTCTTTATTTTCTATAACCTTATCATCCTCAAAACTATAAATATTATTTCTTTGGTTTTTTGAATTTTCAATCCATTTTGAATCACAAATAGTTAGATCATAATTTTTTTCAATTGCTGAATAGTATAATAATGATAAAGTATTTTTTTCAATTATATCATCAACATCTAAAAAAAAAATAAAATCTCCATTTGCATGTTTTAGCCCTAAGTTTCTTGCTGTAGCAGGACCCGAATTTTTTTTTAAATTATATATTTTAATATTTGGTAAATTAAATTTTTTTGCAAGAGTTAAACTTTTATCTGAGGAAGCATCATCAATTAATATTATTTCAATTGGCTTTGTTAAATCTTGTTTTATCAAGCACTGTAAACAATTATCAATATGTTTTTCAGAATTATAAAAAGGTACTATGATGCTTATACTAAAGTTTTCAGACATTACTAAGGTAGGTTCCAAAATTTACATAAATCAGTATAAATTTTTAACAAATTATCTATTTATATTCTTTATAATCTAGTATTTTCGGTGTCTGAATCCCAGCTTTTATTAAACCTGTACCATCATAACCAATTGAACTCGTGGCATCATATGGTCTACCAACGCAAAAATCACATCCTGGAAAGAATTTTGCCACTTTTATTAACTTTTGTATTTGCTGATTTGTATTTTTATTTTCATCAAATAAATCAACATAGTTGGCGGGATTATCTGGAATAGCATTTAAATTTGCTGCATTTGCAATAAAAGGACATCTATAAAGCTTTCCATGTAAAAGAGTGTAAAGATATTTTACACAACATTGTTTAAATACTTCTTTTAACGCTGAAGCTGATCTTTTATGGTGCTTAATACTACTACAATCTACCCAATATTTTGCTGGCGTAGAAATATAATTTATATTGTGTTTATTAAGTTGGTCGTGCAATTTAGTCAAATTTCTAGAAAGTTTACCATAGTCAGTGATTATAAAATTAATTTTTTTTCCATAAAACGATTCAAGTTGTTCATCTTTAGGAGCTATAGTTCCATTTGAATAAATAAAAATTTCACATTCAGGATTTTTTTCACTAATCCCATTTGCAATTTTGGCCCACTCTTTGTTCATGAGTGGCTCACCACCTATAAGTCTAAACTCAGATATAAAATCAACATTTTTTTTTATGATATCTATAGAAGCAAGTATTTTTTCGTGGTCAAAATTTTTATGCTGCTTATAATATTGCATAAGATTTGAACAACTTTCACATTTCATGCCACACCTAGTTGTAATCATTACGTCAAGGCTTCTCATGTAGGTTTTTTCTTTTCCTTCTAGGTACATTTTGTGACTATTTTTACACACAGAAAGCCGCGCCCCCATATATGATTCAGATATAATATGTTGATTTTTTTTAACCTCATAACTTTCAAGAAGCTCTAATGGTGAATAAAAGTCATCATATCCTAAAGCTGTTAACTGCTCTATGCAGTCCTGAATATGCTGTGATGCAATTATGAATTTTGCCTTTGGAAAACTTTTTGGTAATGAAGGTGTATGAACAACAGGAATTCCACAAAAAAGATTTTCTGATTTTCCTTTAATACTATCGCAGAAAGCAGCTACTTCTATTTTATTATTTTTACATGCATTTAAAACTGCTTCAGATTCACCTACTGCAGCCACAATTATTAAGGGTAAATCACTTTTTTTTAATTCTTGAATGCATTTATATTTTAAATTTTGGGACATATTCAATAATCATTAACTGATAAAAACTTACTATTCAATTATTATTAGCTTTTTTAACATCAATTATTGACAGAAGGTGTTTTTAATTAATTAAATAATAAGAATATCAATGATTTGTCTGGGCACGATTAAACCCTTCTTCGAGTAATCGCCCTCTGTATATAAAAGAAACACCATAAGTATTTGATCCAATGAAATTCAAAAGAGAGTAAAACCAAATACCTTTAAAGGCTGTATAATCTGTAATTAAAAAATTTTAATTATATTATATTTTTAATAGCTTCATAAGTGTAATTAATTTTAATAAGTTTATTTTATTTTTAACCATCTGTAAAAGGGACTACTGTATAGGTGTTTTTATTGATTTAATTATACTTATGGTCTATAAAATTATTCGTAAGCTAATTTCATTACAATATAATCATTAAATAAAAAAATATGAAAAAAAATTGTGACGTATGCAAAACAAAACTTAGTGGACCGATTTTATCACTTGGGAATCAGCCACTCTGTGATGATTTAAAAAAAATTGGATCCCATACAAAAAATAAAAAGTATAAAATTCAATTAAAGTTATGCAAAGAATGTTTAACAATAAATCAATTACATAATGTAAATCAAAAAACTTTATTTCCAAAAAAATATAATTATAGAGCAGCGCTAACCAAAGACGTTCAAATGGGCATGGAAAAACTTGTATCTAAAATTGACCCCTTAATTAAAAAAAAAAGGAAAACAGTATTGGATATTGGTTGCAATGACGGATCATTACTTAATTTTTTTAAGAAAAAAAAATTTATTACTTATGGTATTGAGCCAACCAATGCTCATAAAGACTGTTCCAAAAATCATAATATTTACAACGAATATTTTAGTGAGAAATCTATAAAAAAAATTATGAGCAAAGAAAAATTTATTGATGTTGTAACTTTCACCAACGTTTTTGCTCACATTGTTGACTTTGATGAATTAATTAAAAACTTAAAAATTTTAGTTCCTAAAATGAATTATCTAGTAATTGAGAATCACTATTTGGGATCAGTATTTAAAACAAATCAATTTGATACATTTTATCAGGAGCATCCAAGAACATATAGTGTAAATTCATTTGTGTTTATTTCAAACCTTTTAGGTTTGAAAATTAATAAAATAGAATTCCCACAGAGATATGGTGGAAACATTAGAGTATATATGTCAAAAAATAATAATAATGTAAAATTTGATATAAATAAAATTTTAAAAAAAGAAATTTTATTTAGAAAAAGATTCACAAATCTAAAAAAAAAAATAAATGTATGGAAAAAAAATAAAAATTTAATGATTAATAATTTGATTAAAAAAGGCTATACAATATATGGTAAGGCATTTCCAGCACGAGCATCTATTTTAATAAACCTTTTGAATTTAGATTCAAATAAAATTAAATGTATTTTTGAACAAAATAATTCACCTAAAATTTTCCATTTTGTACCGGGGAAAAAAATTCCAATTTTACCAGATAAAAATATTCATAAAATGTTAGATAAAAAATCAATAATTATTAATTTTTCGTGGCACATCAACAAAGAAATAAAAAGATATTTAAAAGAAATGAAAGTTAAAAACAAGATTATTAATATAATTGAAAATAAAGATTTTATAAAAGATTGATTTAGCAAGTAGGCTGTGAAAAATAATAAAACTAAAGAATTGATATTAATTGGTGGGGGGAGATGGGCAAGAATTTACCTTGAAGAACTAATAAAAAAAAAGATTAAGATTAATATAATAACTTCAAATAATAATTTAATAAAATTTTTCACTAATTATAAATTTAAAAATTATAAAATTTATAAAAAATTAATTGATATAGATATTAAACGAAAATTTTACATAATTGTATCAAGTGCAACTAAAGATAGATTAAATATAATAAAAAAAATTTCATCACTTAAGAATCAAATTTTAATTGAAAAACCTTTAACTAATAATCCAAATAACTATTTTAAGTATAAATTGAATAAGAAAAATATTTATTTAAGTCTTCAATTCAGTTTTGCTAAATATTTTATACTTATAAAAAATCAAATTAAGAAAGAAAAAATTGAAAGTCTAAATATAGACTGGTTTGATAACAAAAATGAAAAGAAAACATTTAATAAAAAAATTAACTTTATAGAGGATGCTTATTACCATTTTTTTTCTATAGTTAGAATTTTTATCGACAATAAAAATTTGATACATAGTCAAGCTAATATAAAAAAAAACCAGATAAACTCAACTTTTAATAATACTAAAATTACCCTTAATGCATCAAAAAATAAAACTGTTAAAAAAAGATTATTGATTATTAAAACAAATAAAAATAAATTTATAATAAACTTTAAAAATATAGATAAAATTTTTATAAAAAAAAATAAAAACCTAAATATCAAGATTATTAAAAATATTAAAAATATACCAATTCAAATTAATAACTTTCTTTTAAATAATAATGAAATCAAAAAAAATTCTTTAAAAAAATTAAACTATTTATTTGATGACTTAGTCAAAATTAAAAAATATATTTCTAATATTTAAATTAGTTAATTAAATATTAGAAATTTAATTAAACGATATATACATTTAATTTTATTCTATAAAATAGTAGATTCTATTACAATATCTTAAAGGAAAATTTGTTTAAGAAAATTAACTAAAATTTAACAAATACGATTTATTAAATAATTATGTTATAAACAAATTCTGTTTGAAAAATAAAATATTTTTTAAATACAATATTTGAAATAGTAATCTTTTTGAATGATACACCAGTATGAATAAACATAAAAAAATTAAGTTTTCAATTGCTATACCAACTTATAATGGCGCTGATAAGCTAGAATTAAATTTGAAACGCTTTGTGGATGAATGCAACCATAAAAAATTTAAAGATTTTTTCGAATTAAATATTTCAGATAATTGTTCAACAGATAACACAAAACAAATAATTAATAAATATATAAAAATTTTATCAAAAAAAAATTTTGTAAAGATTAATTATTTTAGAACAAAAAAAAATGAGGGTTATTATAAAAATTTACTAAATGTATTAAAAATTTCAAAGGGTGAATATATAACATTTCTTGCTGATCGTGGCATTCCTGAAAAGGGACTTTATAATGAAATATTTCAATTCTTTAAAAAAAAGAATTTAAATGGTCTTGGTATTATTCCACTAAAAAACGAAACAAAGTATATTAAAAAAATGTTTAGCATAGATGAACTAGCTCTAGTTGTAACGAGAGGATCTATGTTATCGGGTGTGGTTTTAAAAAGAAAAAAAATCAGTCTTAAATATATAAAATCAAACATATATGCTCATAACATCATCTATATTAACTATTATCTCAAATATGGATTTGAAAAACTTTCATTTAAAAAAAGCATTCAAACAATATATGATCAAACTGTTGAAGAAAAATTTAGAGATAGAGTTTGTCGTAAAATTGATTTTGCAGTTCTAGATAAAATTGAGTCAGTAGATTTATTTTATAGAAAAAATAAAATTAATTTTATATTTTTTTTAATTACCATATCTAAAATATATCTCTGGTGTATTGAGATAAAATTATTACTTAAAAAAGAAGGTCATGAAAAATTATCAAATAATTTTTTCAAAGAAACATTAAAATATAAGAATAAAAAAATTATATTACTCGCTTTTATAATGATTATTTTTAAATACTTTTTTACAAAAAAAATATTTTTTATATTAAATTCTTTTTCATTATTAATTATTAATTAAATATACCAAGATAATTTTTTGTTTATGACCTAATTTAAAGAGATGAAACTTTTTCTATTTTTATTTTTTGTAATTTTTTCATCTATATAAAAAGAGTCATTTTTCTTAGCTTCCGTGCTTAACTCTTCAATGATTGCTCCTCCCTTAGATGTGGCTTTAAACCAATGCACTTCTTTTGGCTGTATTGTTAACAAATCTCCAGCTTTTAAAACTTTTTCTTTTAATTTGCTATTACTCCATATTTTTACT
>CEST01014322.1_pt1 | contig 11551 bp, 9 predicted proteins | sample 326921 | NCBI WGS metagenome assembly CEST01 (sample SAMEA2621509, study PRJEB7988) | marine metagenome | biome: marine biome (ENVO:00000447); feature: surface water layer (ENVO:00002042); material: "saline water (ENVO:00002010), including plankton (ENVO:xxxxxxxx)" | depth 5 m
TGGGTAATTGTTAATTTCTCCAGATGGGATCTTAATATAGTCTAGGTTTAGTTTCTTTATCTCATTAATCCAGCCAGTATCAAAAATAGAAGTTAAGAATCTAATATTTTTTTTTTTACATTTTTTAATTAATAAAGGATGAATTTTAAACCAATTCATTTCTAGTTTTTTAATCATTGAAAACTGACTTTCAGTTTTATTTTTTTTATCAATTTGATATTTTGCTTTTTTAGCGTTAGTAGAAATTACACTTGCATCAACTATTTGAAATTTAATATAATCAGCTTTACAATTAGCAGCTACATCAATCAACTTATATGCATTTTGTAAACTACCGTTATGATTTACTCCTGCCTCAGCTATTATAACCGTTTTATTATTTTTCATTTTCAATAAATATGTTTATTTAAATCAATTTTGTGATCTTGCTATCATTATCTCAAAGTAATTTAAAAAAATGTTGCAAAGTAGTGATTAAATAATGATAATTAGTTTAAACATTTACCTATATTATTATACAACATTGATCTTTATGTAAATTCTTTATTAAGAAATATTTATTTATTAATGAAAACTCTTAAAATTTTAATTTCTGTCCCGCTTGATAAAAGAAATTTTGAAAGATTCGATATTGATATATATTTAAATTTTTTTGATAAAATTCAAATATATCACATACATGAAGGTATTAATTTTAAAAAAGATAAAATTTTTAATCATAAAAAAATAGAAATTTTTAAAATCAATAATTATTTAAAGCTATTTCAATTATTAAAAATAGAAAAAGGCCCTGTTTATCTTGATTATACTCTACCTGGATTAAAATCATGTATCTTTAAAATTGTTTTATATTTTAAAGATTTTAAAAAAATTATATCAAAAATAGGACATATTCCAGATCCTAAAATTAGAAAATTTAACTTTAATATTAAAATAAAAAGAATTTTTAATTTAATTAATATTAAGTTTTTTAATCTAATTGAGGAAACATTTTTTACAAAAAAAAATATTTATCTTTGTGCGGGGAAAAAAATTCAAAATCAATATAAAGATAGATTTATTATTAATTGTCACTCTTATGATTTAAATGAAAAACTAAAATTAAAAAAAAAAAGTAATATTAAGAACAATTACTTTTTATATTTAGATCAATATGAGCATAATCATCCTGATTATAAATATGCAAATCAAAAGATGGTAAATCCTAAAATATTTTATAAATCTTTGAATACCTTTTTTGATAAAATAGAAAAAAAATTTAAAAAAAAAGTTATTATTGCAGCACACCCTAAAGCAAAAAAACATCCATATTTTGGAAATAGAAAAGTAATTTCAAACAGAATTGTTGAGTTATCTAAAAATTGCTTCTCAACTATTGCTCATACAACTACTTCAATTTCTTTTTCAATAATTTTTAATAAACCAATTATTTTTATTGTGAATGATGAAATGTTGAGAGTTGATAGTAATAAAATACAAAAGATATCAAGTTTTACGAAAGAATTAAGCTCACAAATTTTCAACATAGATAAAAATAATTATATAGATGAAATAAATCAGCACTTACAAGGTATTAATAAAAAAAAATATGATAATTATTACAAAAATTATATTAGCCATAAAGTAAATAATAATAAAAAAATTGGTGAAATTATTTGTGATATTTACTCTAAAAAGCGGCCTTATTAATATAATAAAGAATATATTGATATTTTTTTTAACTACAAATTTATTTTAATTTTTTTTCAAAAAAAATATTTCCTTTTCTAATTCTAATAATTGTATCAAAGTTTTTTAACAACTCAGGTTTGTGAGTACTAAAGATTACTGTCTTATCTTTAATCTCTAAGATTTGACTAACAATTTTATTAGAATTATTATTATCTAAGGAGCTTGTAATTTCATCTAGTACTAAAATTGGTAAGTCGTTGTAAAGTGCTCTTGCAATTCCAATTCTTTGTCTCTGCCCTTGAGATAATTTTGAACCAGCTTCTCCAACTTTATTGAATATTTTTTTTGGTAATCTTTTTATGAAATTAGAACAGCAGGAGTTTTTTAAACTTTTTTTTAGCAACAAAGCATCTTTTGGCTTGCTGTATTCACCAAAAGTAATATTTTCTAAAATAGTACCCTCAAAAATATATACAGATTGTGGGACGTACGAAATTAAATTTTTAATATCAGTATTATTAATTAATTTTTCATTTAAATAAATTTCACCACTATTTTGCTTATAGAGACCTAGAAGTAGATTAATTAATGTGGTTTTTCCTGAGCCTGATTCTCCAAGAATACCAATTTTTTCACCAGCTTTTATTTTAAGATTAAATTGAATTTTGTAATTATTTTTTGGAAACTTAAAAAATATATTACTAAATTTAATATTTTTAAATGACTTGTATTCTTTTCTTGGTCTAATTGGTTTTTGATTACTTTTTAATACTTTTCCAATAGAAATAGCTGCTGGATAGCTATATTTTAATGTGTTTATAGAATTAATAATTCTATTTAATGATGGTAATAATCTAAGAGAAATAGCAACAAAAACAGTTAAAATTGCAATAAAGCTTTCTTCATTTTTTAAGTCGGACAATATAATTATTGAAAAAAATGATATTGCAATAATTGTTAACGTTTCAAAGTATATTTTTGGAAGCTTTAGTAGAAAGTGAAATTTATAAAAAACCTTTATTAGTTTTTCCACATATTTATCATAAATATCTGCAAAATATTTTTCTTTTTGAAAAGTGATTATTTCTATAATTCCTCCAATACTCTCATGGATTTTCTTTGTTTTTAAATAGTCATTTTTTTTTCTATCTTCACCCATTTTTTTTATGAATTTATTAAAAAAATTATAAAATAAGTAAAAAGAAATAATAAATATTGGTAAGATTTTTAATACACTTTCAGGTGCAAAAAATATTAAACCAACTATTAAACCTACAAAAATCGCTATTTCTGATATGAAAATTAATAATGCATTAAAAAAATTTTTAATATAATTAAGTTCTATATTTATTTTTGCAGGCAATTCAGCTGAGTTTTCTTTTAAATGTTTGCCATAATCTTTATATAAAAATTGTTTAAATATTTTAGATGAAATGTTTTCTGCCACTGTGTAAATAAATTTACCTTCGTGCCAATAAAAAAAGGCTAGTAAAATATTCTTTATGATAAAAAGTGATGCAAAAATTATAAGTGTAAAAATCAAGAAATCTTCTTTAGTAGAAAAAATGATATTATAATTGCTTAAATAATTTACAAACTCCAAATAAAAACTATCTGATATCGAGGTATAGACAATTGGTATAATTAAACTTATGCCAAATAATTCAATGATTGAGGCAAAAATCAAACCTACACTGATAAGTAAAAATGCAAATATTTCATTAACGTTTAAAATGTTCCTTATATTTTGATAAAATTTCATTTAAAATAAATTAACATTATTTAACTGTCTTTCTATTTATTTGTAGAATTTATCTTCTTTTGTTTGTTTTAAACATACTAATTGGCATAAATAGAGATAAGCAAACTATCTTTTTTTTTTATTTTATCAACTATTTAGGGAAAAAAATTGCTAATAGCCTACTAGTAATAAAATATTTAAATGCCCATATAAACATTAATGTGGCCAAATATTAATTTTAAATAATCAATTTATAAGTTTACTAAATATATAAATGCTTATAAGTAATTTAATATGTACAAAATTTTAATAACTGGTGGTGCTGGATATATAGGGTGTGTGTTAACAAATTTACTTCTAAATAAAGGTTTTTTTGTATATTCGATGGATAATTTAAAACACTCAAAAAAAAAATTTTTTAACACATTTAAAGAAAATAAAAATTTTAAATTTCATGAATGTGATATTAACAACATTAAAAAAACTGAAAAATTTTTAAAAAATAATAAAGTAGATTATGTTGTACATTTAGCTGGAATAGTTGGTGACCCAGCATCTAAACTACAAAAAAAATTGACCAAACTTACCAACTTAATATCTTCTAAAAAATTATTTTTTTTATGTAATAAATATAATGTAAAAAAATTTATTTTTGCCTCAACATGCTCAAATTATGGAATAGTTGATTCTAAAAAACTAGCTGATGAAAAAACAAAACTTAAACCTCTCTCATTATACTCAAAAACAAAAGTTGATTTTGAGAAATTCATGATTAGTCAGGTGAATAAAGTGTCTATGCAATCGTTGATCATGAGGTTTTCTACAGTTTTTGGCGTCTCTGACAGAATGAGATTTGATTTAACAATTAATCAATTCACTCGTGAATTATATAAAAGAAAAAGTCTCGATATATTTGGTGAAAATACTTGGCGTCCTTACTGTCATATTAAGGATGTAAGTAGAGCAATATTATCAGGTTTTAATGTAAATAAAAAATTAGAAATTTTTAACGTGGGTAATTCAAAACAAAACTACTCAAAAAAGTTTGTAGTAAATGCAATTGGAAAATATTTGAATTTAAAAAATATCACATATTCTAAACAAAATATTGAGGATAAAAGAGACTATAAAGTGAATTTTAACAAAATTAAAAAAAGTTTAAAATTTAAAACTTTATATGATTTGGACTATGGTATTAAAGAAACAATCAAATTACTAAAAAAAAATAAAAAAATAAATTACTACACAAAAAATTATTCTAATTCTTAAAATGCAACTATATAAGAATTTATATAAAAAGATTAATTATATTGTTAAAAAGAAAACAGGTCTTCATGAGCCTAAATTTGACAAAAATGATATTAAGATAGTTTCAAGCTGTATAAAATCTTCTTTTGTATCAACATTTGGAAAATTTGTTGTCAAATTTGAAAAATCTATAAAAAAAATTACTAATTCAAAATATGTAATTGCAACAAATACTGGCACATCAGCTCTACATATAGCTTTAATGTTGGTTGGTGTAAAAAAAGATACAAATGTATTACTGCCAACACTTTCATTTGCTGCAACTGGTAATGCAGTTTTATATAATAATGCAATACCAATTTTTTTAGATTCTTCAGAAAGTACTTTTTGTTTGGATGAAGAAAAATTAGAAAAATACCTAAAACTCAATACTTTTTTTATTAATGGCAAAAGATGCTCTAAACATAATAAAAAACTTATTTCCGCAATTATAGTAACACATGTTTTTGGTAGTTATTGTGATATGGAAAAAATTTTAAAAATATCAAAGAAATATGGAGTGCCAATAGTTGAAGATTGTGCTGAAGGTCTGGGTTCATTATATAAAAAAAAACATTTGGGTACTTTTGGAAATGTTGGGATATTAAGCTTTAATGGAAATAAAATTGTTACATCTGGCTCAGGAGGAGCCATAATCACGAATTCTAAAAAACTATATTTACAAGCTCTACATTTAGTCTCTGTTTCAAAAATTAAACATAAATGGAAATTTTTTCACGATAAATTAGGCTGGAATTATAGAATGAGCAGCTTATCAGCATCGCTAGGATATTCTCAATTAAAAAAAATTAGATCACTTATCTCCAAAAAAAAAATACTTCACAACAAGTATAAAAAGCAATTTGAAAATGATAAAAACTTTCACCTAATGAATTTAGAAAGAAATACTAATTTTAAAAGTAACTATTGGCTTAACGCTCTTCGAATAGATAATAAGAAGATATCTAAAAAAAAAACTTTAGATTATTTAAATGATAATGGTATTCAATGTAGGCCAATTTGGGATTTACTTCACACTCTTCCACATTTTAAAAAATTCAAGCATCACGATATTAACGGTTCAAAGAAATTATTTGATAGAATAATCTTATTACCAAGCAGTCCTAGTTTAATAAAGAATTAACTTATTTTATATTTATAAATACTGGGGCACTATTATTATTTAATAAAATTTTTAATTAATTTTAAATCAAAATAATCATCAATTTGTATTGAATGTTTTTTGTCCATTTCATAAACTGTTGAGTATTTTGTTAATAAATGTGGATCTTTGAAATATTTTTTAGCATTTACAATATAAATACTACCATTTATATACAGACTTTTTTTATAATCTTGTCTATTTTTACTAGTAAAAGATTTCTTGAAAGGAAATAATTTTTTTTTAATTAAATAGACAACATTGTTTGGGCTAGAAATGGGCTCACTAAAAGATAACAATGGATAATAATTTTTTTTTTTGAATAATCTAATTGCGTTATCAATATCGATTGCTTTTCTTTGAGGAGATGTTGGTTGCAAAATAATAAGATTAATTTTTTCTAAATTAAAACTTTTTTTAATAAAATTTATAAAATTTAAGATCACATCTTTCATTAATACTTTGGAACTTGAAAGGGCATCTTTTCTTTTGATAAAATGAATCTTTTTATATTTTTTTGTAATTTTTAAAACCCTATCATCATTAGAAGAAACATAAATTTGATCTATAATTTTTGATTTAGAGGCCTGCTGAAGAGTATACTCTATGAGATGTTTATTATTTATTTTTATAACATTTTTGTTTTTAACACCTAATGAACCTTTCCTAGCTGGTATAAAAGCAAAAAATTGTTCTTTTTTATTTAGTATTTGTTTCATCTTAATAGTTAATATTATAAAAAATCTTTTGCTTTTTTGTAATCTTCCCAATTCCCCACATCTGTCCATTTTGACATATCAATTGGGTACATTCCAATCTTAATTTTATTCTTAATGCATTTTTCTATTAAATCAGTAGTGTCAAAATACTTATCCTTAGGAATCTTTTTTAAAATTTTTTTATTCATTACATAAAAACCTGTATTAATTAAAAAATTTAAATCAGGTTTTTCTTCTATGGTTTTTAGGTCATCATTTTTATCAGTTCTACAAACACCATAGTTTATTTTTTTTTTATATAATGCAGATACAATTGTAATAAAATTTTTATTTTGATTATGAAAATCAATCAAATTTTTATAATCCAAATCAATAAGAGTGTCACAATTAGTTAACAAAAATACATCAGAAATTTCTTTTTCAATTTTTTTAATTCCTCCTATTGTTCCTAAAGGATTTTTTTCTTTAGAAAATTTAATATTCTTATATTTTTTAGATAAAAGGTATTTTTTTAAAATATTTGACTTAAAACCTGTAGTAATGAAAAAATTGTTAAAATATTCTTTCTTAAACTTTCTAATTATCTCTTCAATTATAGTAGAATTATTGAAAGGTAGCATTGCTTTTGGAAATAAGTTTGTAAAAGGCTTCATTCTTAAACCTTTTCCACCTGCCATTATTATGATTGAGTTCGAATAAATATTATTATTCAAAAAATTTTTTTTAGAGTAAACTTTAATTATTTTGTTTTCATTATCAACCAAGGGGATAATAGAAATTTGTTTTTTAATTAATATATCTAAAATCTCACTTTTATTTAATTCTTTAAAAATTTTATAGGGTTTTTTGTGATAATATTTTTTAATATTATTTTTTAAATCAAAATTTTTTAAAATGGCTCTCCTAATATCACCATCAGATAGGGTACCAATCAATTTTTTTTTTTTATCTACAACTAACAGTGTATTTTCCCCACTATCATTAATTAATTCAAGACATTTTTTTATTGAAAAATTAGATGTTACAGACAGACTGTTATTTTTATATTGCATAATTTATTATAAGTTATAATTTTTCTTAAAAAAACATATAATAAATCAAGATCACTTTAGTGCAACTAATATAATTATAAACTTAAAGGAAAATTTTTTAATTTGAAATCAAGAAAATTTTTTTTTAATAAGTGAAACATAAAAAAATAAATCATTATAAAAAAATATCAAATGAATAAAAAAATTTACATTGGTTTTGACTCTAGGGAATCTAAAGCAAGTGAAGTTTGTGAATTTTCTTTAAAAAAAAATTCAGACTCATATTTAGATATTAAGCATATCAAAATTGATGAAATGAGAAAAAAAAATATCTATCAAAGAGAAGATGATAAGCTTGGCTCAACAGAATTTACTTTTACAAGATTTTTAGTTCCTTTTTTAGAAAATTATAAAGGTTGGGCCCTATTTTGTGATTCTGATTTTTTATGGCTAAGTGATGTTAATGAACTATTTTCATCATGTGATAATAGATATGCGATCATGTGCGTTCATCATGATTATAAACCAATAAACAATATAAAAAAAATTGGAGAGTCACAGCATTATTATCCTAGGAAAAATTGGAGCTCTATGGTTTTATGGAATTGTTCTCATCCAAGCAACAAAGTTGTAACTCCTAATTTAGTAAATACACAAAGTGGAAAATTCATGCACCGATTTGGGTGGTTAAAAGATCAAGAAATTGGTAAAATAAATCATGAATGGAACTGGTTAATTGATTGGTACAAAGAACCTCTTGATGGTAAACCAAAAGCATTGCATTTCACTGAAGGTGGACCTTGGCTAGGGTCTCAATATGATAAAAAAGAGTATTCAAATATTTGGAATAGTTACTCTTCTAATCTTAATAAAAATATGGAATGATATTTTGGTTAGTTTTGTTTAATTAAAATTTAATATATTTATTTAGCTTCGCAACTTTTGATAAGTACATTTCTGTATTAATCAGTTTCCATTCTGTTGCTCTATCCAAATTGGTTATTTTTTTTTTGTAGTTTTTAATGTTAAATATTTTTTTTATCAAATAATCATTCTTGTTGCCAAGATATTGAGATGATTCATTAGGAAAACCAGCAAAACCCTGTTTTTTTAGTATTAATTTTTTTGGAAAATGCTTCAAAAAGACTTTTTTTAATAAAATTTTTGTATTTAATAAATTGTTACTCTTTAAATCTATCTTGAATTTTAAAGGAAGATTGAGTGCAAATTTTACTATATCTCGTCTTAAAAAAACACTTCTTGCTTCAACTGAATAAAGCATAGCCATTAAATCAGCTCCCCTCAAACCGTTTGAACTTAGTTGAATAGTTGAGTCCATAAGCATCATAGCCAATCTATTTTTGTGATCTTCATTTTCAATAAAATCGAATTTTCCTAGAGAATTCTTCCAATGTTTATTGATATTACTTTTAAATTCATAAAACTCTTTATCTTTCAAAAATAAATTAGATTTTAATATTTTGGAATAATTTGATTGATTTATTTTTGGATTATTTATTTTTTGTCTATAAGTATCATAACCTCCAAACAGTTCGTCAGCTCCCTCGCCAACAAATAAAGCTTTACACCCAGATTTATTAATTATTTTAGACATGATCAGTTGTCCAACAAAAGAATGTGAGTGTACCGGACCATTACATGCTTTAAGTGCATCTATTAAATTTAAATAATAATCTTTTGGATAAATATCATAATGACCAATCTTAAATTTTAATTCTTTTTCAAAAATTTTTATGTAATGTGACAGCTCCTCTTTACCAACATGATTTAAACAAATTAGTTTTTCAGGACTAGAATTTTTAGTTATATAATGAGATAATAAAGATGAGTCTATACCACAACTAACAACAGAGACAAATTTTCTTCCCTTTGGTATCATTTGTTTGGTGTTTTTTTCTAAAAGAAAATCAAGTTCTTCTACTAAATCATTTTCTTTTCTTTTTAAATTATGATTGTAGTCAGCTTGATTTATCATATCACCAAGTGAAATAGCTGATAAAAGTTTAAATTTAAAATTATTAAGATCTAAAACTTTTAAATGTCCTGGCTCTAAGATCTTAATATTTTTAAAGATTGTTTTATCAAATTGGATTAAATGTCGGGTATAAAAATAATTTTTTAAAATATTTTTATTTATCTTAGCTTTTTTAGTATAATAAATTATTGATTTTATTTCAGATGATAAAATAATCTCTTCATTATCCTCATAAATATAAATAATTTTTTCGCCTTGTGGGTCACGATTTAATATAAGTTCATTCTTTAACTTGTCGAAGACCACAAAAGCATACATGCCATCAAGCAAAGTATTTAGATTCTTAATATTTACTTTATCAATTAGATTTACGAGGACTTTTGTATCAGAATTTTCTTTATAAATTTTTGGGTTTAGATATGTCTTGGATAATTGTTCATAATTATAAATTTCTCCGTTAAAAACTATAAACTTTTTTTTATTGTCAGAATAATGTTGATTTATGTCTTTCTTAATTTTACCAGTCATTGACAATACAGTCTGGCTCATGAAAATATTAGGAGCCAGCATTTTATAAAATTGCCAATTTGGCCCTCTATTTTTTAATTGTTCAAGACCTTCCTTACATCTATTGACGTTTAAAGGTTTCAATTTTTTATTTATGACAATAAAAATACCGCACATGAATTTATTTTTTATATTTATTTATGATTTTTATTTTTCTTTTATTTTCGGGGTCATAAAACATTATCTCCCTTGAATATTTTTTTACTATATTTGCCCACTTCTTGTCTGAATATTTCATAACTTTTTTTATTAATTTTTCAAAATCAGGATAACTCATTGCGTTTGACCAAAATTGCCCCTTACGTTTATAATTAATACTGGTACTTTTTTCTGGAAAATGAGAATAAATTGCTAAAACTTTTATTCCTTTTGAAAGAGCTTCGAAACCCATTGTGCTATGAGTAAAAACTATCATTTGTGAGTTATTTATATATTGATAACTTGAACTTTGATTTTTTTTTGGTAAATAAGTCCAATTTCCATTAGCATAATTTTCACGATAGAAGCTTTCCTTTTCTCTGCCCCATTTAGTTAACATATTAATTTTAATATTATTTTTTTTTCCAAATTTTACTAAATTTCGAAATACTTTTTTTTCATCTTCTATAGTCGATGGATATATTCCACTACATATAAAAGTGATATCTTTATTTTTACTTGTTCTTTTTTTTAATACATTAGTATTATTTTTTGTACTACCCAAAGGATAATATTCTCCATCAATATATCTTGACATATTTTTAATTTCATTTGTACCAAAGGTAAAAATTACATCTGCAGAAAGTTTTTTATTATTTTTTGATAAATATTGTTTACACTTCCAATAAAAATCTTTTTTAAGGTGTAATTTGTATGATGCATAAGCATCTTTTGAAATACCAAATTGATCTGAGATATATGTGGCTTTGCTATAGATTCCTTTTAACTTAAAAAAATCCAATTGATTATCAATTCCAGTATAAACTATTTTGGGAGATACAATTTTTAAGAAAAGTTTGAAATAATTAAATTTTATATTCTTAAATCCATGATTTAACAAAACATAAAAAAGTACGTATAAATTTATATTCTCATAACGAATATCAAGAATCTCATATTCATTTTTTTTAAAAAACTTAGTTGCAATTCCATTCTTAATACATTCTCTATCAAAAATTAAAATTTTTTTTTTATTTGGTTTTTTAAATATGTAATTTGCTTTTAAAATTTTAATGAGTTTCAAATAAAACATGATTGCATTTAATAATTAAAATAAAAATCTATTAATAACCTTAAATAGAAAATTTTTTTAAAAGTTATAAGAGAAATGAGTTTGTAAAATAATATCTATATTTTTCAAAAATTTTTTTCAGTGCATAAATCAAGCCAATTGAGCTA
>CEST01015317.1_pt1 | contig 11537 bp, 11 predicted proteins | sample 326921 | NCBI WGS metagenome assembly CEST01 (sample SAMEA2621509, study PRJEB7988) | marine metagenome | biome: marine biome (ENVO:00000447); feature: surface water layer (ENVO:00002042); material: "saline water (ENVO:00002010), including plankton (ENVO:xxxxxxxx)" | depth 5 m
CTGTTAGGTATAATTGTTTTTAAAACTAATTTTGCTAAATACTTAATTGAATAATCTTTTCCTGTACCAATATTAATAATTGTTTCTTTAATGTTTTTTTTCATAAAATATAGACATGCTTCAGCTAAATCATCTACGTAAATTAATTCTCTTTTTGCTAAACCATTCCCCCATAAAATAAATTCTTTTTTCTTACTAATTTTAATTTCATGTGCTTTTCTAATTAAAGCTGGAAACATATGTGAATTAAGTTTGTCATAATTATCATTTGGTCCAAAAGTATTAGTAGGCATTAAACACTTATAATTTGTTTTATATTGATCGTTGTAGCTCTCACACATTTTAATTCCTGCTATCTTAGCTATAGCATAAGCATCATTAGTTCCCTCTAAATACCCACTTAACAAATAGCTTTCTTTTATAGGTTGCTTGCTATCTCTAGGATAAACACAACTAGAACCTAAGAAAATTAAATTTTTAATTCCACACAAATACGCTGAATGAATTAAGTTTGACTGGATAGCTAAATTATCAAATATATATTCAGCTTTATAATTATTATTAGAATAAATTCCCCCAACTTTTGCTGCTGCAATAAAAATAAAATCTGGTTTATTTCTTTTTAAAAATTGAAAAACTTTTTTTTGGTCTTTTAAATCTAGTTTATTTCTATTTCTAAAAATAACATTTTTATAACCTTTTAATCTAAGCTTTTTTAAAATCGCACTTCCAACCAACCCATTATGTCCAGCTATATATATTTTGGAATTGGAATTAATCATTATGTTAGTTTTTTTAATTCAAATCTAACCATCTCTTTTACTAACATCTTGATATCTATTTTTGGTTTCCAATTGAGTTCTTTTTTTGCTTTTCTTGCGTCACCAAGTAATGTATCGACTTCTAAAGGTCTATAATACTCTTTATCACATTCTATAAAACAATTGCCTTTGAGGTCATAACATTTAGATTTTATTCCTTTACCTTTCCATGTAAATGTCATTCCCAATTCTTTTAATGTAAGATCTATGAATTGTTTAACCGAATATTGTTTTCCAGTTGCTATAACAAAATCAGAGGGTGATTTTTTTTGCAACATTTTCCACATAGCCTCCACATAATCTTTTGCGTGGCCCCAATCTCTTTTGGCTTCTAAATTTCCTAAGAAAAGTTTTTTTTGTTTACCTGATTTAATTCTACAAAGAGCTATAACGATTTTTCTTGTTACAAAAGTCTCTCCCCTTCTTGGACTTTCATGATTAAATAAAATCCCGTTACATGCAAATATATTGTAAGCTTCTCTATAATTGATAGTAATCCAATGAGCATAAACTTTAGCCACTCCATATGGGCTCCTTGGATAAAAAGATGTTTTTTCATTTTGGGGGACTTGCTGTACTTTTCCAAACATCTCAGAAGTTCCTGCTTGATAAAATTTTGTAATTTTTTCAAATCCGTGAAATTTAATGGCTTCTAATATCCTCAATGCTCCTATCGCATCAGCGTTAGCAGTATATTCAGGTACTTCAAAAGAAACCGCTACGTGCGATTGAGCAGCCAAATTATAAATTTCGTTAGGTCGAATTTTTTTTATAAGAGTAGAAACAGAAATTGCATCTGTAACATCTCCATAATGAAGAAAGAATTTTTTTTTGGTTTCATATGGGTCTTGATATATGTGGTCTACTCTAGACGTGTTAAGTGAAGATGATCTTCTTTTTACACCATGAACTAAATATCCCTTTTTAATTAAAAGTTCCGCAAGATAGGAACCGTCTTGACCTGTAATTCCAAATATTAAGGCTATTTTTTTCATGTTAATTTAGATAATATTTTTTATACTTTTTTTAAAATTTAACAACCTGTATATAATATTACTTAAAATCTTCATTACCATATATGTATTCAAATGTTTTCCTAAAAGGCATTTTAAATTTAATAATTTTTTTAAAGTTTAATTTTGTCAAATATTCATTAATTTGACTAAATTTATAGTTTTTAACTATCATTTGGTCATAGTGATGCTCAAATAATATAAAATTAACTAATTTTAAAGATTCATCAGCACCTCTAATCACGTCAAATTCAAATCCTTCGGTATCAATTTTTAAAATATCAATACGCTTAAGATCGTATTTATTAAATTCATTTTTTAAGGTTACAGTTTTAATTAGTTCTGATTTTAAAATATACTCTTCTCGATTAAAAATATTTAAAATACTTTTTTTTCTTTTAAAGTAATTTGAATTTTGATCAATTTTACAAAATGTAGAAGAAGAACTTTCAGAGGTTTGAAAAAATTCTAATTCAGTTTCCTTGCTACCTAAGGCAATATTATTTAAAAAAATATTATTCTTTTTAAAATTTTTAGAATTAGCTAACTTATTAAAATTTAATCTACTTGCTTCATAACAAATTATTTTTTTGATAGTAAAATTTTTTAAAAATAATGATATGGTTTCTCCAACATGTGCACCAACATCAATAATTGTAAGTGGTTGGTCTTTGAACTTATATTTAAAGAAATTAATAATCTTATTTTTATGACTAAAATCAATAAAAAAAAGTATTATATTTAAAATTGACTTCATTTATTTTTTATAAAAAATATCTTTATTAAATTTTCTTTGTATTAAAATATTCTCATTAGGGCACTTTTTACTAACATGGCAATTCTTAATTCTTAATATATTTTTATAATGATTGTGGTTTTCAAAAATCTTATTATATGAAGCATTCTTATAAAAATTAAAACTGTATACATCAATTTCTTTATTAATTCTTAAAATATTTCTTGATAGAAAAACTAAAACTATAATCGCCAATATTACATTAACTTTTTTTATTAAATATTGATTAAATATAATTTTTTTTTCTATAAATAACGACAATGGTAAAAAAATTAATAATATAATTAAATGGTATCCTCCATATCTTAGTGCTGGATGATTATAAAACCATTCATAAAATAAAATAAACACGATCAAATAAAGAATTAAATATTTTCTTTTATTTATAAAAGAGGTTTTGTCTTTCCAATTAAAAAAAGCTAAAAAAAATATAAGTGCTAAAAACAATAAACCTAGAAGATAATCCAAAACTTTATTAAAGAAATAGACATTAATCCAATTACTAACCCAGTTAAAATTCTGTACATAAAAATCTGAATTTTGTACACCTCCACTTGGGGTTGCTCCTCCTTTAGACCATAATTGATACCAATTATTCATTGCATCAACCTGTTCTAGAGAGATTGCCCATATCAATTTTTCATTACAAGTAAAACTCAATGGGTATATCAAGCATCCTGTATTGAAAAAATTAGTTAAAATTACAAGAAAAAATAAACATAAACATAAATAAAAAATTTTATTTCTAAAAAATTCTATCAAAAAAGAAATTTTTTTTTTTTGATAATACACAATAGGTATAAGCAATATTGCATAAATTAAATAAAAAGCTTTTAAAGAAATTGTAATTGTAATTAATATTAAAATTTTATTTAACAAACTAACATTAATTTTTTTAAGATTTATAAGTTGCAATAATTCAATAAATATTATTAATATTATTATCTGTGCTGATCGGTCTGTTCCATGTTCTGCCATCCTATAAAAAAAAATATTTGCTAATGCAAGAGAGGATAAAGAAAGAAGAATAATATAAAAATTTTCTTTATTTTTTAGATTTAAATAAATCTTATTTATAAAAATATAATTTGAGAATCCTAAAAAGAAAACGGGTGCTAGGTGAATTAAACTATATCCTGCTTTAGGAAGATAAAATAAAGATGAAAGGTAAAATATTGATGATGGTGTTCTAAAACCATGATTAAATAAACCTAATCCAAGAGAGTTAGAAAATTTTGTAATAAGTTGAATATATGCAAAATGATAATATGGAAAATCATCATGATTTTTTGCACTTAAAATAAAAACAATCAATAATAAAAAAATAATTCCAATTATAAAAAAATTTATTTTCATTTCATAAAATTTTCTATAAAAAAAATTCAAGAAAGATACTAATCCTATTAATAAAATTAATACGTTAGTATATGCACTTAAAGGAATGAATATATTTAATACATAAGAAATTATTAATAAAAAAAATATTCCAAAGAAACCAAGATAACCTAAATTAATTTTTTCATTTTTAAAAAATAAATTATGAAAAATATTTCCATAGCCAACTATTGAAAACAATATCAAAGTATAAAATGATAAGTATAAGAATAAATTCATTTAATATTTAATTAAGTATTTTTGAAAATACTTTAGATACTCCATAATCTAATTTATTTAAGTACAATAAATTATTTTTATTATATTCTTCTTCCATGAATTTATGTGCTTCTAATCTTTTGCGCCACCATTTTGCTGAATATTTTTTAATATTTGACATGATAGAATTTTCTATTTGTCTATAAACTGTAATATCTTGATCAATTATTATAAAATTTTTATCTATACATCTAGAATATACATTAATTCTGAAGTCAATTTCTAAAAAATTAAAATTTTGTAAAATATTTCTTTCTATACATTTTTTTAAATATGATTTGGTCAGGCTAATTGAACTTGTATTAATAATAGTTGGCCAGATATATTTTTGTTTTTTTTGTTTCAATTTAAATTTGGTCATATAATGGAATTTTTTAACCAAAGGTAAATCAAAAATAACGTCACAAGATTTTTTTTTTGAAATTTCATTTTGTAAAGTTTCTAATTTTTTTGGTAAAAAATAATCATCTGCATCTAATAAGCATACAACATCTCCAGTTATATTTAAGAAACCCTCTTTAATTGATTCAATTTGGTTTATTGGTGGAAAACTACTATCTCTTTTTTTTTTAATTAATCTAATATTTCTTTTGTATTTTTCAAAAATTTGATCAGAGTCATCATCTGAATAATTATCACAAATAATTATTTCAAAATTTCTACTTGTTTGTTCTAAGCAAGATTTGATACACTCCTCAAGATATTGCCCCTTGTTATAGGATGTTATTAGAATAGAAAATTTCATTAATTGATTGATATGATTCTTAGTATAACTTTTTAAATATTAAAAATTAATATATACACATCTTAATGAAATTTAAGAAAACTACTAATAATAATATTTTATTAATATTTTTTATATTTATAATTTTAATATTATTACAAAATAATAAGTTTTTTCGAAAATTATACAACGTGCATGGCGTTAATTTAGATACTAGATTGATTAATATCTACGGTTATTGTGGACAACATTCCTATGGCTTTTTAAAAGAAGTTAAGAATAGATATCATTTAAAAAAAAACCTAAATATTGCTGATTACATTATTCAGCCAAACTCAGCTTGGTTAGTATATAACACATCAAAAGAAACCTCAAATAAAACTAATATAATTCTAAATTACAAAAAAAATTTAGAATTAAATTTTTCTAAACAAGACAAAGTTTTTATTTCAGATAGCCTCATCCAAGAAACATCAGGAATTAAAGAAATTAAATTTATTATTTCCCCACCAATCAATACAACCCACATCATTGAGATATTTAAAGTTGTAGACAATAATAAAATTGTCATTCTTGAAAAAGAGATTAATTTTTTAACATTAAAAGATAATAATTTTAACCTAAATTATAATACAAAATTAATCAATACGAGTAGAGAATCTATATACATAGCTTTAAAGAACTCAGATAATAGAACTTTAGAAAAAATTAATAGCATTAAGTTGATACTTAAAAATGAGCACCAGATTTTAGATGAAAACATAATTTTTAAAAAAGAAAACTGCTTTTATACGAGATGAAAGAAATAGCTCTAATCTTACTACAATTATTATTCATTATTTTTATTTTTAATTTCTCTCTTTGTGAAATTACTAAAAAAATTAAAGTTAAAGATTTCAATATTTTTGAAATAATGTCGGTAAATATTATATTGTTTTTAAATTTATTACTTTTTTTATCTCTATTAAATATTACGCTAAATTATATTTTCATTATCATTCTATCAATTACAATTTTAGGATTTATCTTAAATTTTAAAATTAAATTTTTAGAATTCAATAGGGATAAAATTTATATTATTAGTTTACTACTTTTATCATTTGTAATTACAATAGATGTAGCTTCTACAATTGATTTGGGGTGGGACGCAAAAATTTTTGGATTTTTTAAAACTTTAAATTTTTACCAGAATAATAATATAGCAAATTTAATTAACTTGAATGTAAGAGATTATCCCCACTTGGGCAGTCTCCTTTGGTCAATGTATTGGAAATTTCCATTTGACTATAATGAATATTTTGGGCGTATTTCATATGTTCTTATTTATTTAATTTCAATCTTCACTTTTTACTTCGATTTAAAGATAGAAAAAATAACAAAACTTATTATTATTTTTTTAACAGTTCTACTTACTTATGAGTACTCTCTAATGTCCGGCTTACAAGAAATTTTAATTTTTTCTCTTATCTTGATGGCTACTAAGTTTGCTTTTCTTTTATTTCATGAAAAGAATAGTATGAATCAAACTAAATTCATTTTTTATATTCTGCTTATTACTAATGTAACTTGCTGGATTAAAAATGAAGGATTAATATTTATGTTAATATTCAATTTCTCATTATTATTCATGCAAATTAAAAATGAATTAAAAATACAATTAATTACTGGCTCTTCAATTATTTTTGCAATTAGAGTGCTTTATTTGTATTATTTTAAAATAACCTTTGAAAGTTCACAGTTTGAAAGCACATTTATGTTCACTAACTTAGACTTTTTTCAATTTTTGAAAGATTTAAAAATAATAATATTTTATGTGATTGTATATTTTATAGAAATTCCTATTTATTTATTTTTTATATCAACAATTGCTTGGATATTATTTTATCAAAAGGAAAAAGATAATATTTACAAATTTATTATTATTTTTGGAGTATTAAACTTTTTATTTATTATTTTTTCTTTTTTATTCAACGTAAATGACGTGGTATGGCAAGTTCGAGTTGGATTAAAGAGAGTTATGTTTGAAACAGCTGGATTCTATTTGCTTCCTATATTAATTCTCCTTAGAAAAAAAAATAGTTTTTAATTTCTATTAGAATTATCTTTTTTTAATAAATCACTAGCTAATTTATTATACAGGCAAATATATAATAAAACATTTAATGTGATAATAGTTAAAATAATCTTTGTATCATTCATATAAGGAATGCTAATTAGAAATATTATTGCATTATAAATAACTATAAATAGGCCTGTTAAATTATTAATACTTGATAATCCCTTTTTTTTTAAAAAGATAAAAATTAATTGATGTAAGTGTAAATTGTCGGCCTCAGATACTTTTTTATTTTGATAGATTTTTCTAATTATAGAAAATAAATTTTCAAAACAAGGGTACCATAATAATAAAATGATAAAATAAGGAGATATGTAGCTATTATCATTTGCTAATTTAATTAAAGAGACGGCAGAAAAAAATGCTAATAAATAAGAGCCACCATCACCTAATTGTGTTTTATTATAAATGTTTAATATTAACAAAAACAGTAGAAACAAAATTAATTTAATCAAGAAATCAAAGTTAATAACAAAATTATTAATTTTGCAGATATAAAAAATTATAGAATAGATAACAATATAATATCCAAGAGCATTAATATTAACACCATCAATAAAATTTGATCCATTTATCAGGACTATGATGCAAAATATTGTAAAAATAATTGATAAATATTGATAATTGGTAAATAAAATATCTAAGGAATTAATTCTAGTATTAACTATAAAAATTTCGTTAGACGTTATAAATAGATAAGATGCAAATATTTGAATTAATAACCTTAATAAAGGTGAAAAACTTTTTAATATATCTGATAACAATCCTGACAGAAAAATTATGATGATTAAAAATAAAGAAAATAAATTAAAATCTTGATTAAATAGAGTAATAAATAATATTAGAAAAATCCCTGCACTAAATGGTATTCTTAAAGAGGATATTGTAAATTTCTTATGTTTAGAGAAGTGAGTATTGTCTAATAGAAAATTTTTTTTTATAATTAATTCGTTAAAAACTATTGATAAAATAATTATTAAAAAAAAATAGAACACAAATTACCTAATTTTTTTTGCAAATTTTCTTAATATGTTAAGTTTTTTTAGCAGACCTATTTCACCTTTTAAAGCTATATCTAATTTTTTTGTAGATCTTACTGATGTTTTCTTCATAGATTAAAATTTTAACTTTTCTTTTTTGAGATAGAATATTGATAAAATTATAGTTCTATATAATGAATATAAAAAGTTAAATTTTTCTTGTTTATAATAAATTAAATAAGCATCTATAAGTTTTTGAAATAAATTAGAAGATAAAGATTTATTTGTTCGTCTCCATTTGGTTAAATATTCATTTAAACCATATATAGCTTCTTTTTTTGAGATTTTTAACCATAATGAATAATCTTCTTTGGTTTTATTACTAGAAAACTTATATTTATTAAATAAATTTTTTTTTAAGATCACGGTTGACAATCCAATATCACAAGAATTTAATAAATTTTTATAAACCAATTTTTTTTTTGCTTTTCTTTTGGATAAGAATTTGTTGTCCTTATTAATGACTGAATATGATGTGTGACTAATGTTAATTTTTAATTTTTCCATAAAACTTAATTGGTTTTTTAGCTTATTTTTACTCCACAAATCATCACTATCTATAAAAGCTAAATATTTACCGTTAGATATTTTGGCACCTTTATTCCTTGATGGACCTGCACCAAGATTATTTTGATTGATAAGTAATTTTATCTTTTTTTTATTAGCTATAAGCTTTTTTAAAAAGTGTAATTCTTTTTTTTCTGGATCATCATAAATTATTATAACTTCATAATCTTGATAAGATTGACCTAATACTGATTTTATTGTTTTTCTAAAGAATTTAAAATTTCTAAAATAAGGAATAATAATTGATATTTTGATCATAAATTATATCTAATTTAAAATTTTATCTAAATTCAAAAAATGTCTAAAAATAGTAAAATTCTTAGTTTGCTTTAATGCATTAAGTTTAATCTGCTGAATTTCATAATTATTTAAATTAACGAATTTATAAAATTTTGCTTTGAAATCCTCAATATTGCCCTCTTCATATAATAAACCACCTTTGTGGCCTATGAATTCTAAAGGACCATTTTTACAGTTACTGGAAATGATAAATGTACGACAAAAAGCAGCTTCTATTAATACAAACCCTGGGTCTTCCCAGTGTGAAGTTAATATAAATGCAGTACTATTTTTCATGAATTGATATATATTTTTTTTATATCCAATTAAATTTATAATTTGAGTTTTTTGCTTTTTAATTTTTTTTTTTAATTCTTCTTTTTTTTCTCCATCGCCTGCAATTAGTAAAGGTATAGTATTTTTGTTTTTTTGTTTTAGTTGCATGAAAGCATCAATTAAAAAATTGAAATTTTTTTGGTGTGTTAGTCGCCCTGCTGAAAAATAAAAATTTTTATCATATGATTTTAAATTCTCTTTTTTAAGCTTAGTTATCTTTTTTATATTTAATATTGGATCATACAATGTAACAATTTTGTCTGCCTTGATAAAATTATATTTTTTTAAATATTTTTTTGTTAAATCCGTTGGGCAAGTTATTTTATAAATTGAATTTGAGCACATTTTCCACAATAATAGTCTAAAAAAATTCATCTTAGGAAAGCCAGATATTCGAAGTATACATTTGGTTTTAAAATTGAATAATAAAAATAAAACTAAAGGTAATGAGGTGAGTAAATGAATAATTATAAAATCTGGTTTTTCATTATCTAAATATTGTTTAAGCGAAAAAAAACTTTTGAAAAAAATGTATATCATTGAGATTCTAGTCTTAAAAAAACCAATACCTGGTAGTATTTTATTTACAAGTTTTCTGTTTAAATCATAGATATTTGATCTAAGATTATCATTTTTGAATTGATTAAATTCACCTGCTGAATTTAAAAGTGTTACATTATATTTATTTGAATACCTCATTAGCGATTCTGCTGAATTAACAACAGCTTTTAACGTGGCGATATTGGATAAAATTGGAGCCCAATATAATATTTTCATAATTCTTTGTTAGATATAATTTTTATTATTAATATATATATATCAACTTAATAAAAAAATGAATAAACAATTAATAGTTTTTAACCCGTCAATAGAAGATGGAGGAGTTGAAAAAAATCTTTTTCTAATCTCAAACTATCTTGCTGGAAAAAAAATTGATGTAACGGTAATTACTGCTGATAAAAATAAGCGTAATAAATTTAACAAAAATGTTAAATTTTCTTATCCTAAAAATGTAAATTTTAATAATAGCGGAAGATATAAAAAATATTTATATTCATTATATCTGCTAATTAAAAAAATTATTTTTACAAAAAATATTGTTGTTTTTTCTTTTCAGGCTAATATTTACACATTGCTTATTTGCAAAATTTTTAAAATCAAAACTATTGTTAGATTGAACACTGCTCCTCAAGGCTGGAGTCATAATCTTATTAAATATAAGATTTATAAATTTTTGATTGCTAAAGCAGATGGAATAATTGTTAATAGTTTGGATTTTAAAAATGAAGTCAAATTAAGATACAATGTTAATTCTCATTTTATCTTAAATCCATTTGATTTTAAACACATTAAATTACAAGCTAATAAAAAAGTTGAAAAAATTTTTCCTATTAAAGTTCTCAAATTAATAAATGTTGGGAGACTAACAGATCAAAAGGATCAAATGCTTTTATTGAAAACGATAAATTTAATTAAAGATAAATTAAAAATATATCTAGTTATTATTGGTAAGGGAAAAAATTACCCTCAACTAAAAAAATATATTTATAAAAAAAAACTTCATCAGTATGTTAAATTATTAGGATATAAAAAGAATCCATTTCAGTATATAAAACAAGCTGATATTTTTTTACTATCCTCAAAATATGAGGGCTCACCAAATGTTTTAGTTGAAGCACTTTTTTTAAACAAATATATTATATCTACAAACTGTCCAACTGGCCCTAGTGAAATTCTACAAAACGGAAAATTTGGAAAAATTTTTAATGTTGGAGATTATAAAATGCTTTCTAAATTGATACTTAATTTTAAAAAAAATAATATAAATAAATCTGAATTGAGTAAATATCTTAAAACTTACAATAAAGAAATTAATTGCAATAAATATTTTAGATATATTAAAAAATTTATCTAAAATTTTTTAATATAATTATTTAAGATAATATTTTCAAAATCTTTTATATATTGGTCTTGCAAATTTTGCTGTAATTTTGTCTCAATTTTTTTCTTTTTATAGCTAGTTCTTTTTACTAAAATTTTTGAAAGCTCTTCATAATCATTTGGTTTGAAATAAATAAAATTTTTTTTTTTTTGTTCTTTGTGGACTGCTATATCCGAAAGTATAGCTTGATTACCCAATAAAGCAGCTTGATCAGCAGAATTTCCCCATCCTTCACTTTTTGAAGGATTTA
>CEST01013414.1_pt1 | contig 11519 bp, 11 predicted proteins | sample 326921 | NCBI WGS metagenome assembly CEST01 (sample SAMEA2621509, study PRJEB7988) | marine metagenome | biome: marine biome (ENVO:00000447); feature: surface water layer (ENVO:00002042); material: "saline water (ENVO:00002010), including plankton (ENVO:xxxxxxxx)" | depth 5 m
AAAGGACTTAGTCCGAAAGAAAATCGGGATATTCCTCCACTTGATTATTCATTAATTAGGGAAATGAAACGAGCCTTTCCAAGCCTGCACATCAGTGTAAATGGTGGTGTTAAAAACCTAATTGAAGCCAAACAGCATCTAAGTGATGGCCTTGATGGAGTAATGATTGGCAGGGCTGCTTATCATACACCTTATGACGTCCTTGCATTGGTTGATTCTGAAATCTTTGATGACAAACGACCGCCCCCCGCTTTGGAGGTTGCCACATTAATGATCCCCTACCTGGAAAAACATCTGCGGGCAGGTGGCCGCTTGCACCAGGTTACCCGACATATGTTTGGATTATTTGCAGGACAACCAGGTGCCCGCCACTGGCGTCGTCGCCTTTCTGATATTGGTAGTTTACGAGATGCTCGCCTTGCTGATTATTCTGCTCTGTTGGAGGAGATTGAAAAAATAATAAGCCTACAGATAGAACTGGAAACCGCTTAATGGAGATTACGGTACTATTACCGGTAATTGTGAGCCTAATTGTGATTGGCGCCTTTGCAGGTTTTCTAGCAGGCCTTTTGGGCGTTGGAGGTGGCATCGTCTTAGTCCCCTGTTTCTTTTACTCTTTTCAAGCACTTGGATTTGATGGCCCGCAACTGATGCAAGTCTGTTTGGCGACGTCGTTGGCCACAATTGTTGTGACTTCTATTCGCTCGATAGAAAGCCATAATAAAAAGGGTTTTGTAGATTGGGAAATATTAAAGAAATGGGCCCCGGCTATCGCAATTGGGGCAACATGTGGAGTTTATATTGCTGCAAATATCGACTCTGTGACGCTGCAATTAATATTTGGTGGATTGGGGGCTTTGATTGGCCTCTACCTTGTCTTTGGGAATCAGTCGTGGTGTTTGGCTGACGAATTGCCAAAAGGGATTTCTTGCTGGGTTCTGGGGTCTATTCTGGGAAGTTTGTCGGTACTCTTGGGAATAGGGGGTGGTTCATTAGGGGTCCCGTTTATGTCGCTGCATAGAATTGCAACCCACAAAGCGGTTGGCACTGCAGCTGGTTTTGGCCTGGCAATTGCAATTCCGTCTACTATCCTTTGGCTGTTTGTTCCTATTGAGGCGCCAAACCTTCCTTTGAACTTGGGAGCCGTGAATCTTCCGGCATTCTTATTAATTGTTCCAATGACTTTTATATTTGTTCCTATGGGTGCAAACGTGGCTCATAGGATGGACGCTAAGCCGCTTAAACGGTTGTTTGGAGTATTTTTATTAATAGTGGCAATTAATATGATGGCACAAACCCTATGGAATTAGCATCACTTAGTGAATGTGGCTGGATCAAATTTGATCACGATCCTGAAATTTTAAATTGGGTGCGCCATGTGCAGCCCACAGCGGCTTCCATTGCTGAAGATCCTAAGCAAAAGGCGTTATGGTTGCGTCATGGAGACACCTGGTTTGTGGGTGTTAATGCTTTGCCAAATGATCCAATTGGTCGTATTGATGAAGGGCCGCGATTAAAAGGTAATGTGGTTGAGTTTTTGATCAAACATCATGGATCAATTTCCTTAGACCCAGCCCAAATCTCAGTAATTTATCCTGGCTATCCAGTATTTGATGGAAAAGAGGGTGAGGTTGCTCACAGATATCGGAAAAACCGTTGTGGTGCTCATGTTGACGGATTACGGCCAGAAGGCCCTAAGCGCAGACGGTTTGTACATGAACCGCACCAATATGTTTTAGGCCTACCAGCAGCTTGCACTAACGTTAAAGCAAGCCCAATGGTTGTTTGGGAGGGGAGCCATCATATAATTCGGGCAGCATTCAAATCTGTACTGGACGATATACCTGTCAACGAATGGAGTAATGTTGATTTAACCGAAATTTACCATGATGCTCGGCGGACATGTTTTGAACAATGTAGGCAAATATCCATTTTAGCAGAACCAGGCGAATGCTACCTTTTACACCGGTTAGCACTACACGGTGTTGCCCCTTGGGTGGAGCCAGTGGCTGATACTAATCAAGGCAGAATGGTTATCTATTTTAGACCTGAAGGTGATGGTGATCTAAATAATTGGTTAAATGGATCTTATTAAAAAACTTTTTTATTGTTCTAAACCTCACACTTTAGTTGCTATTTAGTTAATCTTCCGCCACGTCCACCCCTACGTTTTTGAACTTGGTGTGCCCGCCCTGGCAGTTCTTCCATAATGGCCAAACGCGATTCTGAACTTAATTTTGACCACACTCCAATTTCTTCAATAGAGCGATAGCAGCCGACACAAATTCGTTCGCTTGGGTGGATTGAACAAAGTTTGATACAAGGGCTGTCAATTTCATTTCTTTTCCAAATTTCATTGTTTTTTTCGTTTATCATTGTTTAGCTCGGATATGATATGCGCGATCCAGCGCACCTTGTAGTATATATCCGGCAGCAACTTGATCAATTACCTCGGCACGACGTTTGCGTGTCGTATCCGCCTCCAACAGTATCCGCTCGGCAGCAACGGTCGAAAGGCGTTCATCCCAAAACCCGATTGCAAGGTCGGTGAGGGAGGTTAGGTTTCTTGCGAACGCCCGGGTCGATTGGCATCTTGGACCCTCTGAACCATCCATGTTGCGTGGTAAGCCAAGGATAATTGCCCCAATTTTTCGTTTGGAAATCTCAAGTAGTAAAGCCTGAGCATCAAGTGAGAACTTTTTGCGCTGTAGGGTTAGGAGTGGTGTAGCTGAGCTGAGTAATCGATCTGAAACCGCCACTCCAATTGTCTTGGTTCCAAGGTCGAGACCCATCCAGGCCTCAGAAACTTTTGCGTGTGTTACAATATCGGCGATATCGTTATAAATCATTGCGTAATTCCAGCTGAAACTGCCGCTTGGCGTAAAATTTCCATGTCAGGTTCCAGTCCCGCAAATAAGATCATAGCTTCCTGGAGAGTATTTTGAGCGGCATTGTTGTCGCCTAAAACTGAATATGAGAAAATAAGTTGCGCCCAATCAGAACTAGGCCCCCCGTCTTTTTCTAATCTTTCGGCTAAGCCAGCAACCATTTCTGTAATCATAACTTGCCGCTCTGTAGTTGTTAGTTCCAGTGCATTTGCAACATCCTCTTGCGATGGCCCTCCCGATTTTGGCGCTTTGTAATTTACACCCGCTACCAGAGCCAAATCTTCGATAGTTCTGCGAATTAGGGGAATGTATGGTGCATTCTCAGGACCAGTTTCTAAAAGTTTGCGCCACAAAGAAAAAGTGCGATCGGGTCGGCCAATTTGATCAAAATATATCCCCATTTTAAATAAAGCCAATTTATTTTCTGGGTTACGTTGTAAGGCTTGCCTCAGCGCTTCTTCGGCCGTGGGTGAAATATAGCCATTGGCTGCCATCACTAACAAGTCTGCATAAGTATACCACTCGATTGCCGTTGCAGCGTCTTGTTGCAATTTTAAAATATTCTTCTGCGTTGTGTGAGCCGCCGCATAATTTCCTAGTCTACTTTCAGACTTTGCCAGAAGTTCGAGACCCGTTAGATCATTTGGTCGCAATTTTACAGCATTTCGAAGTTTTTTTACGAGATCCGTGTATACAGGGTCCTGCTTAACTTGGTTGGTGGGTGCTAGAGCCTCAGCGTCTAGTTGGCTTAAGCTGTTTGCGCGCAAGGCGTCTGATTTGGCATATCGGCTTTCTATGGGAAGATCTGGCCGTCCTGGAGCTCCAATCTGGCTATAAATGAAAGCTCCCAAAAGAAATGCGGTTATAATAACGAAGGGCAAAATCCACTTACTTTGACTTTTATACTCAATTTCCTTTGGTAACTCTTGCCGGGATGCTGAGATCATTCGCCTGCCAATTTCTGCTCGCATAGCTTCAAACTCATCATCTGCAACCAAACCTTTATCACGATCGGTTTCGAGGCCACGCATATGCTCAGCGTAGATATCTACATCACCCGTGAGTTGTATCTTTGTACGACGCACCCTGTGATGCAACAACGTGCCAATGAGCAGCAGCGTTAAAAACAAAAAAAGAGCTGCAGTTATCATAATTACCCTTAAGAGTTGGACTGGTAGGCGCAACTAATAGCTCAGCCTATTTACGCTCTACATAGCTTTTATATATGTCGCAATGATTTCAAACTATGGCGCTCATGGGTTGCGAAATGGGTATGTGATCAGAGATAACAACTGCGTCCACTCAAGAGAGATTCTGTTATGAAGCGATTTTCAGTATTTGCAGTAGCCCGTGAAGCAATGCGTCAACATAGCGGTTGGAGTCGTACTTGGGCAAACCCAGAACAAAAAAAATCCTATGATGTGATTATTATTGGTGCCGGTGGACATGGATTAGCGACTGCATATTATCTTGGCAAAAACTTTGGGATCACTAATGTTGCTGTGATCGAGAAGGGCTGGCTTGGCGGCGGGAATACGGGCCGTAATACAACCATAATTAGGTCAAATTACTTGCAGGACCCTTCAGCGGCGATTTATGAGAAATCGCGTTCGTTATATGAGAACCTAAGTCAGGATCTTAATTACAATGTTATGTTCAGTCCCCGCGGCTGCATGATGCTAGCCCAAACACAACATGAGATGCGGGGTTACAAAAGGACTGCACACGCAAATACATTGCAAGGAGTTAAGACAGAATTCATTGGTCCCGAACGGGTACAGAAACTTTGCCCGATTATGAATGTGGATGGGCCTCGCTACCCCGTTTTGGGGGCTCTCTGGCAATCGCGAGCGGGCTCAGCTCGTCACGATGCAGTTGCCTGGGGCTATGCTCGTGCTTGCTCTGACATGGGGATGCATATTTTGCAAAAAACCGAAGTTACTGGCATAACACAAGATGCTGGAAACGTCACGGGCGTAGAGACATCCCGTGGACATATCAAATGTAAGAAACTTGGTATGGTTGTTGCGGGACATGCTTCAGTTGTTGCTGAAATGGCTGGTTTCCAATTGCCCATCGAGTCCGTACCTCTTCAGGCGTTGGTCAGTGAGCCAATAAAGCCTTGCATGGACGTAGTTGTTATGGCGAACACAGTGCATGGTTACATGAGCCAATCCGACAAAGGAGAAATGGTGATTGGAGGTGGGACGGATGGGTACAACGCATACACTCAAAGAGGGTCGTTTCATCATCTTGAGGAAACAGTACGTGCGCTGATCGAAACCTTTCCCATGATCTCCCGTCTAAAAATGTTGCGCCACTGGGGTGGAATAGTTGACGTAACTGGAGACAGATCGCCAATTCTTAGTAAAACCCCGCTGGGTCAAACTTTTATTAACTGTGGTTGGGGTACTGGTGGCTTCAAAGCGATACCTGGCTCAGGTTGGGCTTTCGCCGAACTTATGGCCAAGGGGGAAAGTCCTCTGACAGCTGAATTTGGTCTTGATCGCTTCTGTGCTGGACGTTTTGTAGATGAAAGTGTCGCAGCGGGGGTGGCTCATTAATGTATATTTTTTACCTAACACATTACTGTTTTTCGCACTTGAAATTTAATCTTTCACTTATAACCATCTTTGTTTTGGGAGGTAACGTATGCTTATCCTAAATTGTCCGTATTGTGGCATGAATAAAGATGAAACGGAGCTCTCTGCTGGTGGAGAGGCTCACATTAAACGTTTTGGACCCGGCTCTTCTGATCTGGATTTTGAGGAATATCTATTTGGAAGAACTAATCCCAAGGGCTTACATTTCGAACGGTGGCGTTGCTCTTCGGGTTGTGGAAAATGGTTTCATGCCGCGCGTTGCACGGTCACGCTTGAGGTTTTTGGAACTTATGAAGCCCAAACACTCGAGCCTCCACAAAGTATAAAAGATCTAATTACTGCTAAGCGACCAGGTTGGTCCTGGAGGGAATTCTCATGATATTGTGGCTTAACAAAAAGTTGTATGCGGTGGCCTTCTCGGCCGAGAATACTAATGGGGTGTGTGAATGAGTACCCGATTAGCCAATCAAGGACGCCTTATAGATCGTAGTAAAGCTATAAAATTTTTATTTAATGGTAAAAAAATGGCTGGCTTCGAGGGTGATAGTTTAGCAGCGTCACTTTTGGCAAATGATCAGATGCTTGTGGGAAGATCGTTTAAATACCACCGACCTAGGGGTATAGTAGCATCTGGCGTGGAAGAGCCCAATGCACTTATTAATTTGGGTGATGGTGGATATTTTGAGCCAAATGCTCGTGCAACAACTACTGAAACGTTTGATGGCTTAGTGGCTGCATCACAAAATCATTTTCCGTCTTTAGAATTCGATGTGGGAGCCATAAATTCAAAGCTAGCGCGGTTTTTACCAGCAGGATTCTATTATAAAATGTTTATCCACCCAAGATCATTTTGGAAACATGTTTACGAACCGTTTATTAGAAAGTCCGCAGGGCTTGGTCGGGCACCAAAAGACCGAGACTTAGACAAATACGAACATTATTACCATCACTGCGAAGTTCTAGTAGTGGGTGGTGGAATAGCTGGTATTCAAGCTGCTAAATCTGCTGCGGCTTCAGGTGTTCGCGTAATGTTGGTTGAGCAAACAGCACACTGGGGTGGTCGCGCGGTCGTTGATGGTGTCACGATTGACAATACCCCTGCAGAAGAGTGGGTCAAAACCGCCGTGGCTGAGCTTTTGAAGATGAATAACGTTGTTATCCGTAACCGCACCCAAGGATCAGGTGTTTATGATCATGGATATGCTCTTGGCTATGAGCGGGTTGCAGATCATACGCCTCGCGATGGTCGCCCACGTCATCGCTTGTGGAGAATTAGGTGTAAAAAAATTATTGCCGCAACCGGCGCTATTGAGCGGCCGTTGTCTTTTGCTGGCAATGATATTCCTGGTGTGATGCTTGCTGCAGCTGTTAGAGATTATGTTGTTAATTATGGAGTGTCACCTGGTGATCGTACTGTTGTCGTAACTAATAATGATGATGCCTATCGCACTGCCATTGTTTTAAAAGATGCCGGACTAGACATTCCCCTGATCATAGATGCCCGTCCTAAGGGTGGTGGAATATTAATGGACCGGGCGATTGCGGCGGGGATTCGGGTAGAGACTGGGCGCGGTATAGCTAAAGTAAAAGGTGGCAAGCGTGTTACTGGAGTTAGTATTTGCTCGCAAGCCGGTGAGGGTGCTGAACTGGAAGAAATATCTTGTGATGTGGTTGCAATGTCAGGTGGATGGTCGCCGGTAGTACACTTATGGTCGCACTGTGGTGGCAAACTCCTATGGGACGAAGATCAAGCGATGTTCTGTCCAGACCCAGATCACCCTCCTTTGGGAATTGATGGTGAAAGTGTTGTCCGGGTCGTCGGCGTTGCCAATGGGCACCTGGGAAGTGCCGCAGGCTTGCTGGATGCCAACGAACAGGGCTCTGTTGCAGCAGTCATGGCAGGCGGCAAAGTCAAGAAATTAAAAGTGTTGGATTGTGATGATTTTGTTGAGAATGCGATACTCCCAGTCTGGTTGATGCCTCAAGGGGCTAAATATGGTTTACGCTCTAAATCGTGGCTTGATTTTCAGAATGATGTTAAGGTCAGTGATGTTCAATTAGCTGCCCAGGAGGGGTTTGAGAGCGTAGAACACGTAAAGCGTTACACCACATTAGGTATGGCGACTGATCAAGGAAAATTAAGTAACATTAATGGATTAGCAATACTTTCTGATTCCCTTAACATGAATATTCCAGATGTTGGGACCACTACTTTTCGGCCTCCCTACACACCTATATCAATGGCATCCGTGGCGGGGGAAGCGCGTGCAGATCTTTTTCAACCCATTCGCAAAACTCCGATGCACGATTGGCATGACAGTAACGGGGCGGATTGGGAGCCAGTAGGTGGATGGCGGCGTGTATACGCATATGTTGATCCGGGTGAAACAACTAAACAAGCCGTAAATCGTGAGGTTTTGAACACACGAAAAAACCTTGGGTTTTTGGATGCTTCAACGCTTGGGAAGATCATTGTTAAGGGTCCTGACGCAGGAAAATTTTTAGATATGATGTATACGAACATGATGTCTAATCTTAAAGTTGGACGCTGTCGTTACGGCCTAATGTGTTCAGAGAATGGATTTTTATCAGACGACGGCGTTGTTGCGCGTATTGATGATGTAACTTGGCTTTGTCATACTACGTCTGGCGGTGCTGACCGCATTCATGCTCATATGGAGGAGTGGCTTCAAACTGAATGGTGGAATTGGCAAGTTTGGATCGTTAATTTAACTGAACAACTCGCACAAATTGCAGTCGTTGGTCCACATTCTCGTAAAGTGTTAGAGAAATTGGGTGGGATGGATGTTTCACCCGATGAATTACCATTCATGACTTGGATGGACGGAAATATTGGTGGAATTCCTTGCCGTGCCTATAGGATTTCCTTTTCTGGTGAGTTGTCCTACGAAATTGCTGTTCCAGCCAACCAAGGCCTAGAGTTTTGGGAAATGCTTATTGAGGCTGGAACTGAATTTGGTGCGATGCCTTATGGTACAGAATGTCTGCATGTAATGCGTGCTGAGAAAGGTTTCATAATGATTGGTGATGAAACTGACGGCACTGTCATACCACAGGATTTGGGGTTGAGCTGGGCTATTTCAAAGAAAAAAGATGATTTTTTAGGAAAACGGGCGCAACAGCGTTCATTTATGGATAATGCAGAACGATGGCAGCTTGTCGGACTCGAAACGTTGGATGGTTCTGTTCTTGAAGATGGAGCCTATGCAATTGCATCAGGAAAAAATGCTAATGGGCAAAAGAACACTCAAGGCAGAGTTACTTCAACGTATTACTCGCCAACCTTGAAAAAAGGTATCGCCATGGGTTTGGTACACAACGGCCCTAGTCGGATGGGGGAGGTTATTTCCTTCACTAAAACTGGGACTTCGCCTGTACAAGCCAAAATTGTCAGTCAGATATTTTTTGATCCAGAAGGGAAAAAACAAAATGTCTGATAGTACTTTTGAGGGTTATGTGACTGTTATGCAAGATTTTGATCACAGCATGTTTACGTTGCGAGCTAATCTTTCCTCTACGAAGATAAAGGCTGCCATAAAATCAGTAATTGGTGGCCCTATTCCCAAGCGTGGGTTTTGCGACACCTACGCTAATAAATCTGTGGCGTGGATGTCCCCCGATGAGCTTCTAATTACTGTAGATGGGCCAGAATCTGTTGTTATTTACGCAGATTTACAAAAAGCGCTAAAAGGTCAGCATGCGCTACTGGCAGACGTTTCTGACGCTCGTGCAGTGTTTACACTCAAGGGAAGTCATGGCCTAGAGGTGTTAGCTAAATTGTCACCAATGGATTTTCATCCTATGCAATTTAAGGTTGGTAGTTTTACACGAACTCGATTTGCTCAAGTGGCGGGCGCAGTCTTCAGAGTTGATGCCGAAACTATAGTTTTAATTTGTTTTCGTTCGGTACAACAATATATGTTTTCGTTACTCTGCGATGCCGCTAGACCCGGTGCGAATGTCTTCTAGCTTATGTGTAACAACAATTTAAGTTATTTTAGTAATGGTTATTTTGTTTCGATGGATTACCTTCTATAGAATGAATTAGAAAAGCTTCAACTAAACTCTGAAAGGATTGCTCTTATGGCTTTCACACTTCCTGATCTACCTTATGCTCATGACGCCTTGGCTGCCAAGGGTATGTCTGCTGAAACAATGGAATTTCACCACGATCTGCATCATAATGCGTATGTTACTAATGGCAATGCGGCGATCTCTGGGACCCAATGGGATGGAAAATCCCTAGAAGACATTATCGTTGGTACTTATGATGTGTCAGCGGTTGCACAAAATGGTATTTTTAACAACATAAGCCAACTTTGGAACCACAACCAGTTTTGGGATATGATGGGTCCGGGTGATAGTAAAATGCCGGGATCGCTTGAATCAGCTTTGAAAGAAAACTTTGGCTCAGTCGATGAGTTCAAAACAAAGTTTTCTGCGGCAGGCGTTGGCCAATTTGGTTCAGGGTGGTGCTGGTTAGTAAAAAATGCTGATGGATCTTTAGCTATCACTAAGACAGAAAATGGAGTTAACCCGCTTTGTTTTGGTCAGACTGCACTTTTAGGCTGTGATGTTTGGGAGCATTCCTATTACATCGATTTCCGGAACAAACGCCCAGTTTATTTATCAAACTTTTTGGATAATCTCGTAAATTGGGAAAACGTAGCAAGCCGTATGTAGCATATTTATTGAATAAAATGAATAAAAGGCCTGTGGGAAGTTCTCTGCAGGCCTTTTTCTTATTATTAGTTTCAAAATTTAGCCTGAAACGTGATTGGCTTAGATATTATGACACGATCATTTAAGGGCGTATTAGCAATGCTTTTAGCCTGTTTTATTTGGGGATTTTCTCCATTTTATTACTCCTTTTTGACACACCTAAGCCCAGAAGAGATTCTATCTCACCGCACCCTTTGGTCAGTGGTAACGTTTGTATTTTTCATTGGCATTACGGGTCGCCACTATGAAACTTTCCGTACGCTTAAGTCGCCAAAAATATTAAGCTTAATTCTTTTGGCTGGGGTAATGATTGGTATAAATTGGTATGTGTTTATTTTTTCGGTTGGAGCTGGCCGAGTGACGGAATCCTCTCTTGGATATTATATTTTCCCGTTGGTTATGGTACTTTTGGGTCTAGTGGTATTTCGTGAAACTTTATCTCGCCTGCAATGGTTATCTGTTTTACTTGCGGTAAGCGCAGTCTTAGTTTTAACTTTTGGATTTGGTTCGCCGCCTTGGTTAGCACTAATTATCTCCATAACCTTTGGAGTCTATGGCCTACTTAAACGAATTATTCAGGTAGATTCAGTGGTGTCTGTGACGCTTGAGGTACTGCTACTATTGCCTGTGGCAATAGTATATCTTCTATGGCTTGGTCACTTACCAGACGCTGCTACGCTTGGCTTATTAATGTTCTCAGGCATAATTACTGCGGGCCCTCTTATGTTGATGACCTATGCTACTCAAACAGTGCGCCTAGCTACTGTAGGGCTAATCCAATATCTGAACCCAATTCTACAATTTTTCTGCGCAGTAGTGCTACTGGGAGAGGTTTTAACTGGCTGGCATATGATAGCCATTGCACTAATTTGGGTGGCCTTGGTATTTTACACTTGGGCTGTGTTTAGCGCAGACCGCAACAAAGCTTCAATTTCATCGGTATCTTCGGCGACATCAAAATAATTCCGCATGTTAGTGTCGGCAAAACCTGAGGCGATCGTGTGATCAATTAAATTTAACATTGGCTGCCAATATTTTTCTATATTGGCTACTACTATTGGTCGGTTGTGCAGTTTGAGTTGTGCCCAAGTAAGAATTTCAAAAAATTCATCCATCGAACCTGCCCCGCCAGGCAACAAAACTACAGCATCGCTATTCATAAACATCAATTTTTTTCTGCTATGCATATCGTCTGTGACTATCAGTTGGCCATCACTTTGCTCAGAGATTTCTAACTCGATCAAGTGCTTTGGTATCACGCCAAAAGTAGTTCCTCCTCCTTCTT
>CEST01083095.1_pt1 | contig 11444 bp, 12 predicted proteins | sample 326921 | NCBI WGS metagenome assembly CEST01 (sample SAMEA2621509, study PRJEB7988) | marine metagenome | biome: marine biome (ENVO:00000447); feature: surface water layer (ENVO:00002042); material: "saline water (ENVO:00002010), including plankton (ENVO:xxxxxxxx)" | depth 5 m
AAATGGATACAGAACTTTTTAAAGAATGGTTTCAGGCATTTTCCCAAGCAGCAGGAATAACATTACACATAGAAAATATTTATGGTGACAACAGTCATCATATAATTGAATCTTGTTTTAAAGGTTTAGCAAGATCTTTAAGAACAGCTTTAGAAATAGATCCAAGAAATAAAAGTGTAATTCCTTCTACAAAGGGATCGCTATAAAAAAGGCAATGAATATTGCTATTATCAACTATGAATCAGGCAATATAAGCTCAGTAATTAATTCTTTTAAAAGAGCATGTGCAAATCAAAATATTGAAATTAAAATAGAAGTTACATCAAATTTAAAAACGATATCTAATGCTGATAAAGTAATTTTACCTGGGCAGGGATCTTTTAAAAATTGCATAGAGTCATTGCTAAAAATTAAAGATTTAAAAGAGACACTAAATGAATTTGCCATTATTAGGAAAAAGCCTTTATTTGGTATTTGTGTGGGAATGCAAATGTTTGCAGACAATGGATTTGAAGAAATTAAAACAGAGGGATTAGGGTGGATTTCAGGAAATGTTAAAAAAATTGATAATAAAAACAATCACTTTAAACTTCCACATATTGGTTGGAATGAACTTTATTTTAAATCAGATAGTAAATTGTTTAATGGTATAAAAGAAAAATCCCACGTTTACTTTGTTCATAGCTATAAATTTATTCCAGATAATGAAGATTACATAACAAGTAAAACTGATTATTCAGAAGAGATTGTTGCTTCAGTTGAAAAAGATAATTTATTTGGAACACAGTTTCATCCAGAAAAAAGTGACAGTATTGGTTTAAAAATAATAGAAAATTTTATTAAGGTTTAAAATGAAAATATTTCCAGCTATAGATATTAAAGACCAAAAATGTGTAAGATTACTTAAAGGAAATTTTGATAGTCAAACAATTTATGAACAATCTCCTTTTGATCAAGCTTCAAAGTATAGAGACGCAGGACTTTTAAATTTACATATGGTTGATTTAGATGGAGCACTTTCTGGTCAACTTGTTAATTTTGATGTGATAGAAAATATTATAAAAAAATTAAATATTTCTATTGAAATTGGAGGTGGAATAAGATCTTTTGAAAAGATTAAAGCCTACTTAGACATAGGGGTTGATAAGGTGATACTTGGTAGCGCAGCAATAAAAAATCCAGACTTTTTAAAAGAAGCTTGTGAACAATTTAAAAATAGAATTGTTCTTGGGTTAGATACAAGAAGAGGAAAACTATCTGTTTCTGGATGGAAAGAAACTTTAGATCAAACAGCAGAAAATTATCTGAAGAATGTAAATAAGTATGATTTTTCAAGGGTGATTTATACAGATATAGATAGGGATGGCACTAAAACAGAACCTAATATTAATGAAACAATAAGTATTGCAAAAATTTCAACTGCTCCAGTGGTTGTTTCTGGTGGAATTGCATCAATTGAAGATATTAAAAAAATTAAAGAATTAAAAAATTTTAATATTGAAGGAGTGATTGTGGGAAAAGCAATTTATGATGGAGATATAAAACTTAATGAACTTAAGAAATTAGAAGATGCTTAAAAATAGAATTATTCCATGTTTGGACGTAAAGAATGGAAGAGTTGTCAAGGGAATTAACTTTATGAATCTGAAAGATGCGGGTGATCCAGTTGAGCAAGCCAAGATTTATAGTCAGAGTGGTGCAGATGAAATTTGTTTTTTAGATATTACTGCTTCTAATGAAAACAGAGAAACCATATTTGAAATAGTAAAAAAAACATCTGAAAATTGTTTTGTACCACTTACAGTTGGAGGAGGGGTTAAAAATTTAGAAGATATAAGTAAATTATTAATCTCAGGTGCAGACAAAGTTTCAATAAATACAGCAGCAGTCAACAATCAAAATTTAATAATGCAAAGTAGTAAAAAATTTGGATCACAATGTATTGTTGTAGCAATTGATGCTAAGCAAAAAAATGGTAAGTGGGAAATTTTTACACATGGAGGAAGAAAAGAAACAGGCATTAATGCTTTAGATTTTGCAAAAAAAATGGAAGACAGTGGTGCTGGTGAACTATTAGTCACTTCTATGGATAGGGATGGCACTCAAAAAGGTTATGATAACGAATTAATGTCAGAAATAGAAAAAATTGTAAATATACCAATTATTGCATCTGGAGGCGCTGGGAGTTTAAAACATTTAGAAGAAGGAATAACCAAAGGTCACGCAAATGCTCTATTAGCAGCATCAATATTTCATTATGGAAAATATTCTATAATGGAAGTTAAAAATTATTTAAAATCAAAGGAAATACCAGTTAGGATTTAAAAAAATGAAATTCTTATATTATAGACCAGAGGTAAACGGTTTAAGAGGTGTAGCTGTAATGGGTGCAGTATTTTATCATGCAGAAATGATTTTTCAGTCTTTTCGTATTTTTCCAGGAGGATTTTTAGGGGTCGACGTGTTTTTTGTTATTTCAGGGTATTTAATGACATCCATTATTTTAAAGGAATATCAAACAAATCAATCTTTTTCCTTTGCAAATTATTACAAAAGAAGAGTGTCACGCCTTTTACCACCACTATTAGTGGTTATTTTTGCTTCATCAATTGCCGCATACTTTTTTTTATTGCCAGTGCATTTTGAAGAATTTATTAAATCTGTCACAGCTTCAATTTTTTTCTTTTCAAATTTCTTCTTCCATTTTTCAGGTCAAGCTTATGGGGCTCAAGTGTTATCTGAAACACCATTACTACACTCATGGTCTTTATCCCTAGAAGAGCAATTCTATATTGTGTACCCTATAGTTTTATTGGGAATAATAATTTATCTAAAAAAGCAAATTAAAATAATTCTAATAAGTGGTATTATTTTATCTCTAGTATTTGCGTCAATAATTAGTTTAAATCACCAGTCTTTTAATTATTATATGCTACCATCACGAGGTTGGGAGTTACTTTTTGGAGCCTTATTGGGAATAAACATTAATCAATTAAGCATTAGTAAGGATAAAAAACAAAAAGGGATTTTAGCAATTGTTGGGTTTTTAACATTAATGTTCTCTTTTGCTTATTTTGATAATACAGATGATCATCCTACTTTTTTGACTTTAATTCCTGTAATTGCTACCTATTTAATAATACAGGATACCAATAAAGAAAATCTTATAAATAGATTATTATCGTTTAAAGCATTGGTCTTTGTGGGGTTAATTTCATATTCATTATATATGTGGCATCACCCAATTTTTTCTTTTGCTAAGATCTTGGGCGTTGGTGAAAAAAGCCTGTTGATAAAACTATCCTTTATAATTTTGTCTATTATTTTAGGATTTATAACTTATCGTTTTATAGAAAAGCCATTTAGAAAAGATGGTGATCAAATTTTCAAAATAAATAAAATTAATATAATAGGAGTGTCAATTATCCTAGTAATTATTACCCTGTATTCTTTAGTGAGTTATCAAAAAACACAATATCCAACTATAGCGCAATACTTATATAAAAAAACTTGGTTTATAACTAAGACTTATTTCAAACCTTGCTTCCAAAGAAAAACTTTTTTTTGTTCATTTAATGAAAATAAAAACAATCAAACAGTTTTTTTAGTGGGCGATTCAATTATGGCCTCTATTCAAGAGGAATTAAAAAATGGATTAACACAAAAAAATATTAATTTTATACCGATGACAAATGCAGGCTGTGATTTTCTTAAAATAGAGAACAATAAAAGAGCAAATTGTAATAAAAAAATAATTGAAAACAGAATAAAAAAAATTAAAGATAAAAAAGGAGCTACGATAATTTTACACCTAAATTATACTGGAAATATACAAGAAGAAATATTAAAAGACTTTTCCAAAAAAATTGAAAACTATTTAGCTGAAGATTATCGAATTATTTTGATTTATCCAATTCCTCAAATGACAAAACACGTTTCCATAGAGGTTGAAAAAAATATAAAAAATAATGAAGGACAAATAAATTTTGTAAATATCGATTTTTCAAAGTATTCACAAGAAAGTAAAAAAATTTTTGATCTTTTTGACACTATAAATAATAAAAATTTATACAAAATTTACCCACATAAAAAGTTTTGTAACACTTATCTAAAAAATAAATGTATTGGTAATACGCAAGATTATCTTTATTTTATAGACACTTCTCATTTGTCAAAAAAAGGATCTGAATTAATTAACATGGACTTGATTAAAATTATCGATATTATTTATTAAATGCTTGAAGATTTAATAAAAATTATTAGAAAAAAAAAAGAAAGTAACACTGGTAAATCTTACACAAAGCAACTTATTTCTTCAGGTCTAGAAAAATGTATTGAGAAACTACAAGAAGAGTTTGAGGAATTAAAAGATGCTTTACATAACGATAAGTCGAACGTGGTACATGAAACGGCAGACGTCATTTATCATCTTTTAGTATCACTTGAAATTGCAAATATTAAATTTGAAGATGTACTGGCCGAACTAGAAAATAGAAAAAAACAATCAGGCATAGATGAAAAAAATAATAGATCATGAAATATGACAAAAACAACATCTTTGCGAAAATTTTAAGAAAAGAGATTCCTTGTCAAAAAATTTTTGAAAATGAATATGTTTTTTCTTTTTATGATATTAATCCTCAAAAAAAAATTCATGCACTAGTAATACCAAAAGGTGAATATATTAATTTAGATGACTTTAACCAGAAAGCATCAGATGTAGAAATAGTGGCATTATGTAAAGCTATTACACAAGTAGCTCAAATATTAAGAATATCAGTAGATACTAGCAGAGGATATAGGGCTCTCACAAACTTAAGTGAGTATGGTGGTCAGGAAGTACCCCATCTACATTTCCATTTATTTGGCGGTGAACAAATTGGAAAAATGGTTGAATGACAGAGAAAATTTTTAGAGAATACCTAGAAATAAAATTGTTAGACAAATTTATTGAAGTTAAGAAGCCCTCAATAGACTATTCAGTATACGTACTCGATCCAAAAGATTTCCAAATAAATAAATTTTTTTATAAAAAAATAGGTAAAAATTGTGAATGGACAGATAGACTTATTTGGACAGATCAGATTTGGATTGATTATATTTCAAAAGAAAAACTTTACACTTATATCCTTAAAGATAAAGATGAAATTGCTGGTTATTTTGAATTAATATTAAATCAAGATTTAAAAGAGGTAGAAATTGCATATTTTGGAATTTTAGAAGAATACTTTGGAAAGAAGCTTGGTAGTTATTTACTAAGTGAGGCTATCAAGATATCTTTTTCTTTAGGCTCCCAAAGAGTGTGGGTGCACACGTGTTCTTTGGACCATAAAAATGCTTTAAATAACTATTTATCAAGAGGAATGAAAATTTTTAAGTCGGAAACACTTATTAGATAATTATCTAATCACTTTTTGGTAGGATAAAAATATCATTATCTATTTTTTGATTAATTCTTAACGAAGAAATAAATGTAATAATTAAGTTTTGATAAATATCTTCAATTTGCCAGCCTATTAAATTAAATGTTTTCTTATCAAAAAAAATATTAATTTCGTTATTATTTTCAAATATTCTAAAATTTAAATATTTATTATCAATATCCCTGGGGTCTAAAATATTTATCTTGGATATTAAATAATCTTTATCTAGCAACAATGCGAGTGGGGTGTTTTTAATAGGGTAAATATAGCTGATACCACTATTTCTATTTTTAATTAATAAAGACTTTCCATTAGAAACAATTATTTTTTGATCAATATTTTTATATTCACAATAAATTTTTTTTGGATATTCTATAATACAATTTCCATTTTCATTTTCATTTTTAATAGTTTGTACAAAATTAAAACTTAAATTATTAGTTTGTTTTAATTTAGAAATTATATTTTCTTTTATGGATGATAGAGCAATATTATAAGAGTTTAATATAAAGAAAATTATTATAATCTTAGACATTAAAGAAGATCTCTTTTACCAACATGATTTGCTTTACTTACTATGCCATCTGCCTCCATCATATCAATAATTCTTGCAGCTCTATTATACCCAATTTGAAGTTTTCTCTGTAAAAATGATGTTGAAGCCTTACCCTCAGACCTGATAATATCTAATGCAGCTTGATATAATTCATCTTTTTCAGTGGTATTAGTTGAATTATCCCCAATTTCTTTTTCATCTACAAAATTTAGAATTTCATCAATATAATCGGGTTCAGCTTGGCTTCTTAAATAATTATTTACTTTTTCAATTTCATTTTCTGAAACATAGGGTGCGTGAATTCTGACTATTCGATTAGCAGAAGACATATAAAGCATATCTCCCTTCCCCAATAGCTGTTCTGCACCTTGTTCACCTAAAATGGTTCTACTATCTATTTTAGATGTTACTTGAAAAGAAATTCTTGTAGGAAAGTTAGCTTTAATAGTTCCCGTAATTACATCAACACTGGGTCTTTGCGTGGCCATAATAATGTGAATTCCTGCTGCTCTAGCCATTTGAGATAATTTTTGAATATAGTGTTCTATTTCTTTTCCAGCTACCAGCATTAGATCTGACATTTCATCAACTACAACAACAATATAGGGCATGGCCAGTGAATGTTTAGAATTATAACCATCAATATTTTTAACCCCTTCTTTGGTCATAAGTCGGTATCTACTTTCCATTTCTTTTACAACCCATCCCAATACAGAAGCTGCTTTTTTAGCTTCAGTTATTACTGGACACAATAAATGGGGTATACCTTCATACGTTGACAGTTCCAACATTTTAGGATCAATCAATATAAATTTACATTTATCTGGTGTGTGTCGATAAAGAAGAGAGAGAATTATAGTATTAATACAAACTGATTTACCAGATCCAGTAGTACCAGCAATTAATAAATGTGGCATAGAAGCTAAATCACCAACTACAGGAATTCCAGAAATATTTTTACCTAGAGCAATCGGAAGTTTAACATCTTTCTTATTGAAGTCAGTATTTACTAATATTTCACTCAAATAAACATTTTCTCTAGTAGAATTTGGTAATTCAATACCAACAGTGCTTCTGCCAGGTATTGTAGCAATACGAGCAGATTCAGAGCTCGTGTTTCTTGCAATATCATCAGAAAGATTAACAATTTTTGAAACTTTCACACCAGCGGCCGGTTCAAATTCATTTAAAGTTACTACAGGACCATGACTTACTTTTTTAATATTTCCATTTACACCAAAATCTAAAAGTATTTTTTCTAGAAATACACTATCAATATAATCCTCATTTCGTAATTTCTCCCTTTCTTTTTTAGATGGAATCTTTAATAAATCAATTAAAGGCAATTTAAATTTTATCTTATTATTAATATCTTTTGTTTCATTTTTTATAAAGGGCAAGTCTTCTTGTATAAGGCTTTTAATTTCTTCTTGAGGTATAAATTCTTTAATTATCTCATTTTTATTAGTATAATTTTTATCTTTTTTCTCAATTACTGATTTATACAATTTTTGTAAAAATTTAAAAAAAGAACTAGCTCTAAATTGTATACTAATTAAAAATAAAGTTAAAATTATCAGAATTAAAATATAGTAAAAAATTTGAGGACTTGTATTTATTAAAGAATTTAAAAAAGTAGTCTCTAAATACTTACCCACAAAGCCACCATTACCATTAATATATAATTTAAATGCATTTTGATAAAAAAATGAAAAAAATAAAGAACCAAATATTAAATATAAGATTGTATAAAAGAAGCTTTCAATTATTAAAAATATTTTTTTATTTATGACTACTTTTGTACCAGCTAAGATAAAGGTAAAAGGTATTAGTAATGAAATTAGTCCGAATGATTGAAAGAAAAGATCAGCTATAAAGCTACCCCGAAAACCGAGAAAGTTTTTTATTTGAGTATTTTCTGGAAAAATAAAATTTGGATCGTGGGGAGAATAGCTAATTAGAGAAACTAGTAATAATAAACCAATTATAGCAAAGCTGATTCCAACAATTTCAATAACTCTATTAATGCTAAAATCTAGTACATTGTTGGCTAATTTTCTAATTTTCATAAATTAATGAATCAAATTAATCACTTTGTATCATCTAATTTTTATTGTTAAAATTAAAAATTAATTATGAATATATGTATTATAGGAGATGGGCTTACCAGCCTCTCTTTAGCTAAAAATCTTGTAAATAAAAAAATAAACGTTCACATTTATCAGAGAGAAAAAATAAATAACTCGTATTCTAATAGAACAATAGGAATTACGAAAAATAATTTAGATTTTTTTAATAGAGAAATTAACATATTTCCTAAAAGAAATATTTGGAATGTAAAAAAAATAGAAATTTTTTCTGATAAAACAAAAGATGATAAAATATTAAATTTTGAAAATAAAAATAATTTATTTTATATAGTGAAAAATAATCAGCTTTATCAAATGTTAAATAATAAATTATTAAAAAGTAAATTTTTTAAAAGGATAATAATAAAAAAAGAAGATTTTTATAAAAAATTGTTGAATGGAAATAAATATAATTTAATTATAAATTGTGACTCTAGTAATTTTATAGCAAAAAAATATTTTTATAGAAAAATTGATAAAGATTATTGTAACATTGCATACACTACAATTTTGAAACATACAAAACTTGAAAATAGTACAGCTGTTCAAGTTTTTACAAAATTTGGACCTATCGCATTTTTGCCAATGTCAAATACTGAAACCTCAGTTGTCTGCTCGTTAGAAATTAAAAATAAAAAATATACAAATGAAGAAGTTATAAACTTAATAAAAAAATATAATCAAAAACTTAAAATAAAGAAGATCTTGGATCTAAATAGTTTTAAATTAAAATCATCAAATTTAAGAAATTATTATTATAAAAATGTACTAGCTTTTGGAGATTCACTTCATAAAATTCATCCATTAGCAGGTCAGGGGTTTAATATGACGATAAGAGATATTAAGATTTTTTCTAAAATTATTCAAAATAAAATTGATCTGGGAATACAGTTAGACTCACTCGTACTACAAGAATTTGAAAAAAAAACTAGGCACTTAAATTTTGTTTTTTCTAATGGAGTTGATTTTATTTATGAAATATTTAATTTTGATAAAAAAACAAAGAATAAAAATTTTAGTAAATTTCTAAGATACTTTGAAAAAAATGAAAAATTAAAAAATATTATTATCAAATTTGCAGATAATGGATTGAGCTTATAACAATTATTGTATAGTTGTATTGTCAAAATCGTCATAATTGTAGGTACTTAAAATTTCTGCAATTTTATTTTTTCTGATTTCTAAATTTTTGCTTTCGAGTAAAACCTGCTTCTCTTCCAAGGAAAAAGGTGAAGCCATAGCCAAAGCATTTATAGTTTCATTTAGATTTTGTTTTTCTAAAGATTTCCAATTTATTATGTAGCCTTTTTTTTCAAATAATGATTTCAAATCCTTAAAAATTAATTCTAAGTCTGAGAATTTTATGATTTCTTCATTTAAAGTTAAGTCCTCTTTAAAGGTATTAAAATCAACATCAAACTCTCTATAAGGTTTATCAGTTTTAGTTTCCTTAATTATACTGAATCTACTTATACCGTTCAGTTCAATTAAGTATCTACCATCAGATGTATCTTTAAAATTTGTTATTTTACCTAAACACCCAACTCCATGCAGATCGGGTGCATCTCTAGTATTATTTTTTTTTGGTTGTATTAGACCAATTAATTTATTTGTCTTAAGACAGTCTTTAATCATTGTTAAATATCGTGGTTCAAATATATTTAATGGGACAGTTGTTTTTGGAAAAATTATAAAATTTGATAGAGGAAAAATAGGAATGTTTTTAGGAAGATTTTTCATCTTTTTATTTATATTTATTTAATAATTTAATTATACTAATGAATAACCTAAATGATAATCTTAAAAAAGCATTAAATTTATTTAATTCAAAAAAATATGATGATGCTAAATTATTTATATTTGATCTAATCAAAAATTCTAAAGTTGACAAAAAGGTATACTTTTTATTATATGAAATTTTTACAAAACAAAGTGATAGCCAAAATGCAAAATACTATTTAAAAAAATTTTTAGAGCTAGATAACAAAAATTATATTGGATTTAATAACTTAGCAAATATATATTTAAAAGAAAGAAAAACAGATAAAGCAGAAAAGCTATATTTAAAAGCGGTGGAACTCAAGAGTGATTACTTGACTGGAATTATTAATTTAGCAGTATTCTATCAGGGAATGGGGAACAATAAAAAAGCTAAAAAATTCTATCAAAAAGGACTCAGTTTAGCTCCAAAGAAATTGGGAATTTACTATAATTTAAATAAAATAGACAAAGACTTCATAGGTGAAGAAAAAATTAAATATATCTTAGAGCTTTTAAAGAGTGAAAAACTAGAACCATTTGATATGGCATCAGGATATTTTTTATTAGCAGAAGATCAAAAAAAAAAGAAAAATATAATTAAGGAAGTGGAGCACTTAAAAACTGCTCATAAACATGCATTTCAACATAATTTAAATTACAATAAACAATTGCTTTACTACTGGATAAATATTGTACCTAGAAAATATGATAAACTAAGTTTTATTAACAGTGATAAAATAAAAAATGAGCTAATTGATTTGGAGCCAATTTTCATTATAGGATTGCCAAGATCAGGATCGACAATAGTGGAGTCAATTCTCTCATCAGGAATATCGAAGATTATTGGGCTAGGGGAAACAAACATAATAAATTGGTCGATTATTAATAGTAATAGACAAATACTAGAAGAACAAGAGTCAGTAATTTTAGATATTGGAGCAATCTCTAATAAACTTTTAATAGGGCTGAAAAATTTGAATATTTTAAAAAAACAAAATATAATTTTTACAGATAAATCATTGGAAAATTTTTTTTATATAGACGTAATTTTAAAAATATTTCCAAAAGCAAAATTTATTAATACCTTTAGGAACACTGAGGATAATGTTTATGCAATTTTTCAACAATTTTTAGGTAATATTGCTTGGACTCATTCTTTTGAGAATATTTTAAATTATGTTGATAATTATCTGAAAGTGATTAATTTCTTTAAAAAAAAATACCCAGATAAAATATTTTCACTTAATCTTGAAGAATTAACAAATAACCCAGAGGCGGTGTCAAAAAAAATGTATAATTTTTGTAATTTAAAATGGAGTATTAAAGCACTAGGATTCTACAATAGAAAAGATTTATTTTCAGACACAGCAAGTAATACACAAATTAGAAAAAAAATAGAAAAATATGACACAAAAAAATATAAACCATACAAAGAACTCTTAAAAAACTTTTCTCATAAGTATCAATGGATTAATAAAAGGTAATTTTATTATTGCTTGCTTTAAAAAAACCTCTATTTATAATAACGTTTAATAATTGCGGGTCTAGCTCATTGGTAGAGCGAATCGTTGCCAA
>CEST01003310.1_pt1 | contig 11362 bp, 11 predicted proteins | sample 326921 | NCBI WGS metagenome assembly CEST01 (sample SAMEA2621509, study PRJEB7988) | marine metagenome | biome: marine biome (ENVO:00000447); feature: surface water layer (ENVO:00002042); material: "saline water (ENVO:00002010), including plankton (ENVO:xxxxxxxx)" | depth 5 m
AAGGTTGAAGATAAATACTTGTCAGATAATGGATTAACAAAAAGTACAATGAAACTTATTGATGAAATCGAATTTAAAAGATTACTATCAACTTTAAAAATTGAAGACACAGTTTCAGGTGGATCAGTTGCTAATTCTATTGTTGGGTTATCTCAATTGGGAAATAAAGTTGGATTCATTGGTAAAGTTAATGATGATACTTTAGGTCAAAAATATGAAGATGGTTTAAAAAAAGAAAATGTTAATTATCTTTATTCCAAAAAAAAAGAAGATTTACCAACAGGAACTTGTTTAATACTAATTACTCCAGATTCTGAAAGAACAATGTGTGCATTTTTAGGAACTGCTGGAAAAATTAACGAAAATGATGTCGATTTAAATTCAGTTAAAAATAGTAAAATGATTTTTCTAGAGGGTTATTTGTGGGACAAGGGCGAACCCAAATCAGCATTTGATAAAGCGATTAATAATTCTAGTATCGTGGCAATGTCACTATCAGATTTATTTTGTGTGGAAAGACACAGATCACATTTTCTAGATTTGGTTAAAAATAAGCTAGATATTACTTTTGCAAATGAGCAAGAGATTACATCTTTAATAGGAGCAAAGAGTTTTGAGGAAGTAACAACATTTGGCAAACAGCTTGGAAAATTAATCATTGTTACACGGGGAGAAAAAGGAAGTGTTGCTATAAATAAAGATGGTGTTGTTGAGTGTAATAGTAAAAAAAATCTTAAAATAGTAGATTTAACTGGCGCTGGAGATTTATTTGCTGCTGGGTATCTCCATGGACACATTAATGATTTGACTATTGAGGAAAGCCTTCAAAAAGGTACAGAATTATCCTCAGAGGTAATTCAAAAAATTGGGGCCAGACTTTAAGGCTTTTTAAGGCTCATAAGGCTACCCTTTCCTTTTTTTAGGTTTCTCTAATTTAGGTTTATATTTTTTGGTGTAAAACTCTTTTAGAATGAAGTTTTTTCTAATTAATTTGATAGCCTTCTTTTTTACTAATTATAAAATTAGCTTCTCCAAAAACTTTTAGTATTTTTTTTCTTAATCTATATATATGAGTTTCAACAGTATGAGTTTCGAGCTCTGAATGATAACCCCAGACCTCAGATTGTAACTGACTAACTCTCACAGGTATTTTTAACTTTGATAAAAAGACTATTATATTTGTCTCTTTTTCAGTTAATTTTAATATAGAATTATTAAAAACTAATTCTCTTGAGTTTAAATTAATTTTATATTTACCAATATTTAGCTCGGACTGTTCATTAAATTTAATTTTTAATAATTCTATATTAAACTTTTCTAAAAGTTTAGAAATTTTGATTGGAAGTTGATTAATCACAATCTGATGATTTATATTGGCAATTTTTTTTTGGGTAACTATTAGATAATTTTTAAGAATAATTATTTTATCATTTAGAATTTTCTCACTGGAAATTTCAATAAATTCAAAATTTGAATTTATCTCGAGCTCTTTCATTATTTGATATAGTGGCTTAAATTTATAAATTATTAAATTTTGGAAATCCATATATAATGAAGATATGATAGTTTTTTTAAAAAAGAAACATACACTTCAGGTGGATGACTTTTATTTTAAATGTAGCATTGGAAAGAATGGAATTAGTAAAAAGAAAACTGAAGGTGACAACAGAACACCAGAAGGTAATTTTAAGATTGAACACTTATATTTTAGAAAAGATAGAATTGAGCAACCTCAGACTTCTTTAAAATCTATAGAAATTAAAAAAAATATGGGTTGGTGTGATGATGTTAGTAATTCTAAAAACTACAATAAATTAATTAATATTAACAAAAATATACACCACGAAAAACTTTTTAGAAAAGACCATAAATATGATTTGTTGATACCGATAAAGTATAATTTTGATGCTGTAGTTTTGGGAATTGGTAGTTGCATATTTATTCATCTAACAGATAAATATCAACCAACTGCGGGCTGTATTGGGTTGGGTAAAAAAGATTTTTTAATCTTGCTTAAACTGATCAATAAAAACACTAGGATAAAAATTTATTAATATCTCTTGCCAAAAATATCAGAACCAATTCTTAAAGATGTAGCTGAATTTCTTACTGCAATTAAGTAATCGGATGACATACCCATACTAAGTTCGAACAGATTAAGTTTTTTATTTAATAAATTCATTTCTTGAAAGTAATATTGTGCATCAGATGCGGCTGGAGGAATGCACATTAAACCCACAACATCTAAATTTATTTTTTTACAGAATGAATAAAAGTTTTCAATTTCACTTTTGACTACTCCAGATTTTTGATCTTCACCACCAATATTGACTTGAATAAAAATTTTAATTTTTTTATTTAATTTTAATTGTTCGTCAGCAACTTTTTTAGCAAGTTTTTCACTATCTATAGAATGAATGTAATCAAATAATTTTACAGCAAATTTAACTTTATTTGTCTGTAATTTTCCAATCATATGAATATTTATCTTTGGATTTTTTAATTTTATTTTGGTCCATTTATCTATGGCTTCTTGAACCTTGTTTTCACCAAAGTCTATATGGCCATATTCAATTAGAGGGAAAATTTTATCAATTTTAAAAGTCTTGGATACTGCAATAATTTTTGGTAACTTAGAAATGTTTAACTCACTTATATTTAATTTAATCTTATTCTTTATAGAAATTAAATTTTGAACTGTATGATGCATAATTATTTAACTATAAAATATTACTTTATTAATAAATTTGATACAAACTATATTGATAAACAAGACAATCAAACCTTTATAGTTTATAGAAATTATACACCCAAAAAAATAGATGAAAATCTTATTTTAAAAATAAAAAAATACTGTAAAAAAAAAAATAAAAAATTTTTACTATCCAACAATATAAAGTTGGCTCTAAAATTGGGTCTTGATGGTGCTTATATACCAGCTTTTAATAAAGATACTCATCACCTCTCTTATTCTATTAGACCAAATTTCCATATTGTTGGTTCGGCTCACAATCTTAATGAAATTAAGACCAAAGAGCTTCAAAATGTTAAAAAAATTTTCATTTCCTCATTGTTTAAAAAAAATAAAAATTTTCTTGGAATTAATAGATTTAAATTACTTTCTAATTTAACAAAAAAAAAGATTGTAGTATTGGGTGGTATCTCAAAAAAGAATTTGAAACATCTCAGTATATTAAACACTAAAGATTTTGCAGGCATAACATATTTTGAATAAAAAAAAGGCCCCTAAAAAGGGGCCCTTTAATAATTTAAATCTTAAGTTAGATTAGAATGCAAACGATACACCTACTTCATAACCTTGAACATCGTCTAATGCAGATGATGAACCACCTACGTTATCCATAGTTACCATAGTTCCTACAAATGACATTGAACCCATTGTGTAAGAAACAGCAACTGCACTGTTTTCTTGATCAGTAGTTTGAGTACCATCATCGTACTGTGATTCATTGTAACTTACAGTTAAATCATCAGACACAGCATAAGATATACCGTAAGCTGTGAACTCATCTTGGTCAGCTACAGTAGTACTGTCTGACTCAGATTGTTGGTAACCTACAGTTACTGGTCCGTATGCATATTTTACGTACATAGTTTCGAAATCAGTTTGTAGAGCACCAGCTTCACTGTTTTCGTCAACAGCAGCACCAACAGTTAAACCATCTATACCAGTATATGTAAGACCATATGACGTAGTTGTCTCAAGGTTAGTTCCGTCAGATGGAGCTACAGAAGCACCAATTGCTAGTCCATCAATCATAGTATTTTTGTAATGGAACATGTTGTTAACTGTGTTTCCACCGATTGAACCAAACTTAGCAGTGTTATCAGTTGCAGCACCGATAGTATCCCAAGTTTCATTTCCATCAGCATGAGGCATTTTATCGTCCATTGCACTCATTGGTGAATCAGCACCATGTCCGTAGAAAGTTAAAGATCCCATGTCATTCATGTCGATTTTCAAGCTTCTGTTGTCCATAGTTGCACCAGTAGCTGAAACAGCATTGTTATCTAATTGCATAGATACAGTTACATTCCAACCGTTATCCATTTCACCTGAACCAGAGAACGTTATTTCATCGTTCATTGTCCAACCATTACCTGCAGTTGTTTTGTCTTGTCCAGCAAAAGTTATACTTGCTCCACCAGTAACATCAAGCGCTGCAGCAAAAGCTGAAGTAGCGATTAAAGATGTTCCAAGAGCAGTTAAACTTACTTTTTTAAGTATGTTCATATTGTTCCTTTTTGTTAATTGTTATTTTTTTATTATTAATAATAAACACAGTATAACTAGCAAATTCCCAGTGTTTTTTTCAAAATAATCCTATAAAAACTCATAAAAACCTAATGTGTTGCATATTTACAACAATGTAAAATTTGCCTAAAAAAGCCTTTATTTTATTAATTTTTAAAAGAACTTTTATTGTATATAAGGCTAAAGTTTAGCAATAAATTCTAATTTATAATGAAAAATCTAAAAATACTTACTATTTTTTCTGTACTCTTAAGCTTTTTGTTAGTTGGCTGTAATGGAAAATTTCCTGGAGCAGATGCTAGAAAAGTACCTACAAATCCTGCTGAAAGAGTTAAAAAAAATATGGAAGAAGGTAAAGGTTTTAGACTTATGGATGACTTTAAGGGTAAAGGTGGATCTGGAAATTTTGAATTTGCTAGCTCTAATGAGTTATGGAGAGCAGCTCTAGATACGATTGACTTTATGCCACTAGCATCAGCAAATTACAGTGGTGGTATTTTAATTACTGATTGGTACTCAGATAGTTTAGAGCGTAATGAAAGTATTAAAGTATCAGTAAGATTTTTGACAAATGAAGTCAGGTCAGATGCTTTAGATCTAAAAGTTTTTTATAAAAAATGTGATACCAAAAATAGTTGTACTATTAGTGAACAGTCTGGAAAAATAGTAAATGAATTGAAAAAAGAAATTTTAAAAAAAGCTGCAATTTATGAAAGACAAACTAAAGATAAAAAATTCAAACCTTACAGAGGCTATGACCCTACGGCTAAATAATAAACTTTAATTTTTTTTGTGGAAAGATATAATTTTAAAAAAGTAGAACAATATTGGCAACAATATTGGATCGAAAATGAGTCTTTTAAAACAAAAACAGATAGAAGTAAAAAAAAGTTTTATTGTTTAGAAATGTTTCCTTACCCATCTGGAAAAATACATATGGGACATGTTAGGAACTACACAATAGGAGATGTTCTAGCAAGATACAAATCACTTCAAGGATATAACGTTTTACACCCAATGGGTTGGGACTCTTTTGGAATGCCTGCTGAAAATGCAGCTCGCCAAAACAATCTTGATCCAGAGACATGGACAAAATCTAATATAGCTTCTATGAAATCCCAATTAAAAAGACTTGGGCTATCAATTGATTGGGATAGAGAAATTTCAACTTGTAATCCAGAATACTATAAACACCAGCAATTATTTTTTTTGGAGCTATATGATAAAGGTTTGGTTTATAGAAAAGAACAATATGTTAATTGGGACCCAACAGATCAAACTGTGTTAGCAAATGAGCAAGTAATAGATGGTAAGGGATGGCGCTCTGGTGCTGTTGTTGAAAGAAAGAAGCTAAATCAATGGTTTTTTAATATTACTAAATTTTCCCAAGAGTTATTAGAAAACTTAAAAATCCTGGATCAATGGCCAAATAAAGTAAAGACAATGCAGAAAAATTGGATTGGTAAATCATTTGGTTGTGAGGTGAGTTTTCAAATTGAAAAATCAGAAAAAATATCTGAAATTAAGTGTTTCACTACAAGACCAGATACTTTGTTTGGTTTATCTTTTTTGGCTCTATCAATTGACCATCCAGTAGCAAAGTTTTATCAAAATAATAAAGATTTTTTAAAATTTAAAAAAGATTGCTCAACAACTGGAACAACAGAGGCATCTATAGCAAATGCTGAAAAGATTGGTTTTAAAACTGATTTAATCGCAATTAATCCTTTAGATGAGAAAATCAAAGTTCCTGTATATTTTGCAAATTTTGTTTTAATGGATTATGGTTTAGGTGCTGTTTTTGGCTGCCCCGCACACGATCAAAGAGATTTAGATTTTGCTCTTAAATATAAATTAAAAATAAACACGGTAGTAAAGCCTAATTTAAATGATGAAAATTATGAGGTTAAAGATCAGGCATATACTGGTTCAGGATATATTATTAATTCATCTTTTTTGAACGGCATAAAAGCCCCCGGCGAATCTGTTTCAAAAACTATTGATTATTTGGAGAAAAAAAATTTAGGGGAAAGAAAAATTAATTTCAGACTAAAAGATTGGGGAGTTTCTAGGCAAAGATATTGGGGGTGTCCTATTCCAATAATTTACGACGAAAACAATAATCCAAAAAAAATTCCTAAAAATTTGCTTCCCGTAGAACTTCCTAAAATTAAAAAACTTGAAATAAATGGCAACCCTCTTGATAAAGCAGTTGATTGGAAAAACATCACTATTGATGGAAAAAAATATACTAGAGAAACAGATACTCTAGATACTTTTGTAGATTCTTCCTGGTATTTTTTAAGGTTTTGCTCTCCAAAAGAAAATGATTATGGTTTCAATATTGATGACGTAAATTATTGGATGCCTGTTGATCAATATATTGGTGGAGTGGAGCATGCCATTTTACATTTATTATATTCAAGATTTTTTATGCAGGCAATCTCTTTTAAAAATAAAAAATTTAATTTAGTAGAACCTTTTAATGGCATGTTTACTCAAGGAATGGTTTGTCACGAAACTTACAAAGACCCAGATAATAATTGGGTTAGTCCAGATGAAATTGTGACTATCAACAATGAGAAATATTTAAAAAATGATGAGTCAAGAAAGATTAAAATTGGGCCTTCAGAGTCCATGTCTAAGTCAAAAAAAAATACCATTAACCCAGAAGAGATTTTTGAAAGTTATGGTGCTGATGCTATTAGGTTATTTATCCTATCCGATAGCCCTCCAGAGAAGGATGTTCAATGGTCTGAGACTGGAATTGCCTCATCGCACAAGTTCATTCAAAAACTATGGACATTACATTTAAAAGTTGTTGAGCAAGTAAATAAAAATTATTCACTGAATGATAATAAAATTATGGAAAAATTTACAAATCAATTCATCACAAAGATAACGAATAATTTGAATAATTTTAATTATAACATTGTGATAGCAAATATGCATGAAATGCACTCATTTATGTCAAAAGAGATGGATATTAAACAAGACAAAAGTAAATTAATTGAAAATTACAATAAAATTCTAACAGTGATTACACCAATTATTCCACACTTTGCGAACGAATGCTTAGATAGCCTTGGATTAAAGATAAAAATTTGGCCTTCGGTGAATGAGGAATTACTATTAGAAAATGAGGTAACATTAGTAGTTCAGATAAATGGTAAAAAAAGAGGACTATTAAAAGTAGAAAGAGATATAAAGGAAGAATATTTGATGGAATTAATTAAAAAAAATAATGAATTGAATAAGTATTTAATTGATAAAAGAATAATTAAAAAAATACTTGTTCCAAATAAGTTAATTAATATTTTAGTATAACAAATGCTCAAAAAAAAACTTTTAATTTTTATTTTTTTTTCTAGTTTATTGGGATGTGGGTACACACCTTTGTATTTAGGTTTAAGTGATATTGATTTAAGAGTAAATCTGAATAATATTTCTGGTGATAGAGATTTAAACAACAATATAAAATCTAGTATCAATGAATATACAAATAAGGAATCAAATAATGTTTTCAATGTGAATGTGAAATCTATTTTTGAAAAAAGTATTATTTTAAAAGATGCAACTGGAACTGCAACTGACTATGAATTGATAGCAACTGTTAATTTTGATGTGACTTCAAAGGACATAAATAAAATAATTTCCTTAAAAGAAACAACAAAAGTTAAGAAAATTAGCAATGCTTTCGATGAAGAAACTTATGAGAAAAATATTAAAAAGAACTTTGCAAGTTCGATTTCCAAAAGGTTTATTTTACAATTGTCTCAAATTAAATGATAATTAAATCTTATGAACTAAGCAAGATAGATTTTACTTTAAATAATTACATATTATTTTATGGAAAGAATGAGGGTATTAAAACAGAAGAGATTCAAAAAATAACTAAAAAAAAAGAAAAAAGAGACATTTCATACTATGATGAAAAACAAATTCTAGATAATGAGGAAATCTTTTTTAATAATATTCTGTCAGGATCACTTTTTAATAATGAAAAAATTATCATAATTAATAGAGCGACAGATAAATTAATAAAAATTTTAGCTAGGCTAACCGACAAAAATATCCAAGATGTTTTAATAATAGTTAATACAGGAGTTTTAGAAAAAAAATCAAAATTAAGATCTTTATTTGAAAAGGAGAAAGATTTTATTTGTGTCCCAGTTTACCCAGATTCAAGTGAAATTTTATCAAAATTAGCTCAAAAATATTTTGCAGATAAAAAGATTCTAATTTCACCCTATAATATTAATATAATTGTAAGCAAGTGTAATGGGGATAGGGCTTTATTAAAAAATGAGATAGAAAAAATTGAGGTTTTTGCAAGAACAAAAAAGCAAATAACGACAGAACACCTCCTAAGACTTATAAATTTAACAGAAAACCACAGTATATCTGAGCTTATTGATCATTGTTTGTGTAAGAATATCAAAAAAACTATTAATATTCTTAATGAGAACAATTTTAATATTGAAGATGCTATTATAATTGTAAGAACATTTTTAAATAAATCTAAGAGAATTTTAAAATTAAGTGATGAGTTTAGAAAAAATAAAGATTTAAACAAAACTATATCTGCAGCTAAACCTCCCATTTTTTGGAAAGATAAAGAAATTGTTAAACAACAAATTCACAAATGGACACCCCTAAAAATTAAAGAACTAATATATGAATTAAATGAAATAGAGCTTCAAATTAAAAAAAATTCTTTTAACGCTATTAATTTAATCTCAGATTTTATTTTAAATCAATCAGATCCTGATGCTAATATTCAGATTTAATTATTTCAATAATTTTGTTTAATTGATCTAGAGATTTATATTTAAATATAATTTTACCTTTATTGTCTTTGTTATTCTGAATTGACACGTTCAAACCAATCTTATTTATAATAGACATTTCAAGATCTAAGATATTTGGGTCTCTTCTATTGCCAGGTTTTTGTTTTTTGTTTTTAAATATTTTTATAAAGTTTTCTGTTTGTCTTACAGAAAATTTTTTTTCAATAATTTTATTTGCAATAAATTCGGCATTATCTAGCCCTACTAAAATTTTTGCATGTCCGGGGGTTAATTTTTTTCTTTCAACAAGCTTTAAAACAGCTTCTGGTAAGCCCAATAACCTTATAAAATTAGCTATATGACTTCTGCTTTTACCAATAAATTTGGCTACTTTTTCTTGATCATATGAAAATTCCTCAATAAGGCGCTTATAACCACGTGCCTCTTCAATTGCATTTAGATCATCTCTTTGAACATTTTCAACAATAGCAAATTCTAAAGATTTTAAATCATTGACATCAGTAATAACTACAGGAACTTCATGTAGTCCTGCTTTTTGTGCAGCTAACCACCTTCTCTCTCCAGCAATTATTTCATATTTTGAGTTACTATTGTTTGATTTTCTGACAATGATTGGCTGGATGATGCCCCTCTCTTTTATTGAGTTTGATAAATCTTCTAAGTTATCTTCATCAAATATTTTTCTTGGTTGAAATTTATTGCTCACCAAGTCACTTACAGATAATTTATTAATATTAATTTCATTTTTTGTTTCGCCTATTAAAGATGACAATCCTCTACCTAGTCCCTTCTTAATTTTATTTGCATCCATTACGCTGCACTCCCTGTTATTTGCTCTTGATTAATAAATTCATCTGTAAAACTAAAATACGATTTACTTCCTAAACAGGATTTATCATAAATTAAGACTGGCATACCATGAGATGGTGCTTCTGATAACCTAACGTTTCTTGGAATGATAGTTAGATAAACTTTTTCTTTAAAAAAATCTCTTGCTTCTTTTTCTACTTGTGCTGAAAGTTTGTTTCTCTTGTCATACATGGTTAAAAGTATTCCTCTTATATTTAATTCAGGATTCAGGCTAACCTTTATTCTTTCTATGGTCTTCATCAACTGTGTTAATCCCTCTAAGGCAAAAAATTCAGTTTGTAGTGGCACCACAAGTGAGTGTGATGAGACTAGTGCCATAACTGTAAGCAAACTCAGTGACGGTGGACAGTCTATAAGTATATAATTGTATGATTCACTAGAATCATTTAAATAGGCGGTTAATTCGCGTTTTAAAATGAAAGCTCTTGTACTATCACCAGCAGTTTCAACTTCAAGCCCAGATAAATCAACATTAGAAGTTATAATATCTAAATTTTTAAACTCTGTTTTTTTAATTACATCCGAAATTGGCTTTGTTCCATTAAGTACTCCATAAATTGTGTCACTAGAATTTTCTAAATTAGATAAACCTAGTCCTGTTGTAGCATTTCCTTGTGGGTCAAGATCAATAACTAAAACTTTTTTTTTTTGCTGAGCCAAGCCGGCTGCAAGATTAATCACAGTCGTTGTTTTTCCAACCCCACCCTTTTGATTTATGACAGAAATAATTTGCAATTTAATTTTTAATTTTTTTTTTTATATTTTTTATGTTTATCAAAAATGAACCTTCACTTGTAATGCTTTTTTTCTTTTTAAAATCAAATTCCCAATCTTTTAGAGTGTCTTCTAAAATCTTTTCTCCATTTTTTCCCATGAACAAAATTAAATTTTTATAAATACTAAAATTTTTATTAATTAACTCTAAAACTATCGGCAAAGGTTTGAAAGCTCTTACCATTATTGTTCCTGTCTCTAAATTTTTTGTCTCAAAAATATTTTCTTGAATAATTTCTGTGTTCAGCTCTAAGACGGTGGACACTTTTCTTAAAAAAGAGCTCTTATGGTGACTTTTTTCATATAAATTCATTTTTATTGGATTTTTTAAATTTTTAAGCATAATTGATATAATTATTCCTGGCATACCTCCTCCAGAGCCTATATCAGTTATTATATTACTATTTAAATCAACAAATTCAATGGCTTGAGCTGAATCTACTATATGACGTTCTCTAATTATGTCATTCTTAGAGGATTCCTTGCTAATAATGTTAATTTCTCTATTTCTCTTTTGGAGCATATCAATGAAGCTCTCAAAATCTTGAAATGTTTCACGTGGAACATTTTGATTTTCTAATAGGGGATATTTTTTTAAAATTTCTTCCATTAAGCTATAAGCTTAATAGAC
>CEST01030252.1_pt1 | contig 11346 bp, 8 predicted proteins | sample 326921 | NCBI WGS metagenome assembly CEST01 (sample SAMEA2621509, study PRJEB7988) | marine metagenome | biome: marine biome (ENVO:00000447); feature: surface water layer (ENVO:00002042); material: "saline water (ENVO:00002010), including plankton (ENVO:xxxxxxxx)" | depth 5 m
GATAATTTCATATTAGCAAGAGTATAATAGATTTATTTTCTATCTTCATACATTAATTTGTCTTTGTTAAAAATGAATAAATAAAAGGATATTTGAATCAAAATAGTCATATTTAACCAATTATTAAAAAAATTACCACTAGGTAGAAGGGGAAATAAAAATACAATAAAATTAATTATAAGACATATTTTAGTATTATCTAATTCAATAATATTTTTAAATAATTTTCGATATAAAAATTTTATTAAAATTATTATAAGATATAAAAAATTTAAAAAGATAAATAAAGCACCTACGATTCCAGTTTCAGAAAGTAATTGTAAATAAAAATTATGAGGATGTGTAGTGCAACCATTTATATCAAAAAACTCGTTATATGGAATGCCACTACCTCTTATATGTAAATCTAATAATTTGTGATTATTTTCTATAAAATCACCAGGTTTTATAGAAATAAATTTTACAACACCCTCTCTAATAGATCGATAATCATAAATATTATTATTGTATTCATATGATAAAATTAAATCATCAATAGAAATCTTATCTTTTTCTGAAACATACAAATTAGTAACACGCATACCCGTATATTTACGATCAACAAGAAATGGTAGAAATGTATTATCTTGCCTTATTTTGCCAGGTTTTATTACCTCTAAATCATCTTCTGAGCAAAAATGTCTAAAAGATTTAGGCCCATATCCAAATAATTTTTTTTTAGAAAATGCATTGTAGGCTGTTTGGTAGGTTGTTGCATAATAGGTAAATCTATTGAAAAAGTTTTCTTCATTATCAAAGATATTGAAATTAACTTGGTTAATGCTTTGTTTAATGTGACGATCATATAAAATAGAGTTGTTAAATAAAATAAATGAAATAATGAAAACTAAAAAAAAAGATGTGAAGACTTTTCTATAAATAGAAAAATTTGAACATATAAAAAAAATTATAATTCCAATACTTGTAGAAATAAATGCAGTTCTTTCACCAGTAAAAAAAATTAGAGCATAAGCAAGAAATATAATTATAATACTGTAGTACTTAAATATATTATTCTTTTGATCTACAAAAAAAAATAACCCCGAGACAAGAAAAAAAAACTTAGCAAGAAAGCTACCTAGAACTAATTTATCCCCAAATAAACCAGCAATTCTATCTGGTCTGTTAATTGAAGAATTTCCAAGCAAATTTTTACCTAAAAAAAATTCTGTGAAGCCATCAAATATTAAAATACTAAACATAAATATCAAAAAATAATTTAGTAAGTTTATAATTTTATGATTTTTTAAAAAAAAATAATAAACAGCAAAAATAAAAATAAAAAATCTGAAATAGAATAAGTTTTTTAAAAAAATTTCACTTCTATAAGAGGAAAAATATGCATTTAAAATTATATAAATAACAAAAAATAAATAATAATAAAAAAAATTAGTATGAAATATACTGGAATCTTTATCATTAATTAAACGAATAGCAAAAATTATAGATACTACATTCATTATCAATTCTGGAATGAGTGGTCCAGAGATTAACGATATTGGAAATAACAATAATAATGAAGATAAGATAAAATTATTCTTCGTGATATGATTAATCATATTTTCAAAAATTGCTGAAACCTATTAAATATTTTTAATATTATAAAGTAAGTTATCTTAATAATATTTTTATTTATTTTCAAAATTTTTAGTATTTGAACATTTTGTTTAAAGATAGTAGTTAAATTTTTATTAGATTTTCCACCATATCTCATTTTAACAAAAAATGTATTAACATATTTTTGAGATACTTTTTTTTTTATCAAATACCTATACATCAGCTCTATGTCAGCTGCATTACCAATATTTGTTTTATACAAACCTTGTTTTTCATAAGTATTTCTTTTCACAAAAAAAGATGGGTGTGGAGGATTCCAGCCTGCATTGAAGTTATTACTTTCTAAATTACCAGGCTTCCATATTCTCACATTATTATTAATATTCTTTCTTTGTACATACACTAAATTCCCATAAATAATTTCTGTGCGATATTTATTAAATAAAGTATATAATTTTTTTAAGACATTACTGTTATAATAAAAATCATCACTATGTAATATTGAAATAATATTACCATTTGATTTTCTAATACCTTTATTAATAGCATCATAAATTCCATTATCTTTTTCAACTATTATTTTTATTTTTTTAAATTTAAATTTTTTAATAATTTCAACAGTCTTATCCTTTGAGCAATTATCGATGATAATAATTTCAAAATTTGTATAAGATTGTTTATTTATTGATTGTAAACATTCTCTAATAGTTGATTCACTATTAAATGTAGCAATTACTATGGAAAAAAAGTAATTTAGATTATTCTCCATTGATTATTTTATAGCCATAAATTTCTCTGATCTTGTAGTTTTTTCTTGGTTTATTTACACAAAATTCTTTAAATTCAGCACATTGCCAATTTGTTGATACGTAAATTTGAAAATTATCATAGACCCCAAGTTTTTTTATTTTTGTATAATTAAAAATTTTTTTTTTTGTTACAAATAAATCTTTATATTTGAAATATTTGATATTTTTTTCTAAAAATAAACCCACTAATAACACCTGCACAATTATTACTAATTTAAAAATAAAATTTGTTTTAAGGATATTTTCAAAATTTAAATAAATAGAATAAGAAAATATAAAAGCAGGAAAGGCAATTAAAACTCCCCACCCCAATCTAATCTCAGGAGCACTAAACCACATTATTAGTGATAAACTCAAGATAAAAAAAATTAATTTATCATTTTCAAATAACTTTAATTTTTTATTATTCCAAAATTTCTTAATCCAAAAATAAAAAATTAATATTAAAGACACAGTTAATATGAGTGCAAAAATATTTAAAAAAGCACTTGGTAGGAAATACTGTTTGTACCATGGCATTAACCAATCTGTAGTCTCTAATGTGTGCTCCAAATTCCTATATTTTGCTCTTAAGGGGGTGTCTCTTGCGTAGCTCATTGCTTCTTTTAAAAAATAATCTATTTTTTCTATTCCTGGTGACCAAGATGTCTTCATACATGTAAATTTATAAGGAAAAATTAAACAACCAGAATTAATAAAACTTTTTAATAACCACAAAAAACTAGCAAAAATTAAAAATATATTTTCTCTTTTAATAACTGGCGTAGATCTATGATAATGAAATAAAATTGGTAATATTAATGGCGCATAAACCATACGAGATGTGATACAAATAAAAGAAGCTATACAATACAAATAAAATAAATCATTATTATTATTATTATTATTATTATCTTTTTGATTATAAAAATTGATAAGTAAATAAATTGCTAAGATAAAAAATATCATTGGGGCAATATCTAGCTCTGGATTACCAAGATGATTTAATATTACACCATTTCTATAGGGATGAATAAGACTGAATAAGATTAATATTATAAAGCTTACATTTAAATAAGTGAAGCTAAATCTGTTATTATATTTTTTTTGAAAAAAAACTTCATTTAGGCCTATGGCAACAATAATAGCACTTAGGTAGTGCTTTGAGCTATAATCTATAAAGTTTATATTTAAAATTGCAATAATTGAATGCCACGATGAATTTGTTCCAAACCTGATCTCTAAATTACTCAAACCAAAAACTGCTTTATCTGAAATTAACCATTTAAGTATTTGCAGGTGATACATTGGAGAATCAATATTACTGGTAGAATAATATGAAATGAATGTAAAAACTAAAATTAATATAGATATACTAATAAAATTAATTCTTAAAAGTTTTTTTTTATACGCATCATAAAAAAAGTACACTCCAATTATAACAATAAAATATTGAATTTTACTTATTACAAAAAATATATTTATAAAACTTGAACAGATAAATAATAAAAATAATCCTAAAAACACATCTAAATTTGAGATACTAAAATTTTTTTTTTTAAGGAAATGTTTTAGAAATAGATGGGTAAAACCAATAATGACTAGATAGGTTAAAATGTTGATAACAAATGCAATAATCATATCCTCTATTCTTTCAATTTACTAATTTTGGCTTCCAGCATAGGAACTGTCCATGTTGTTGTTTTTCCATCTATTGGTGATTTAACAACTCTGCTCACTTGTCCTGTCATTTGTATAATTAGTAAAATACGCTTCATTTCTTCTAATTCTTTTTCAGCAGGAGTTTGATTTGATTTGGTTTTCTTGAATGCTTTCATACGTTTCTTAGCTTCATCTCCATCGATTTTCCAGTATGGTTTTTCATTATTAGTATCATCAGAAAGCTTAATTCCTTGCCTTACTCTTGTGTTTCTTTGGCTATTTCCTGGAGCAAAACAATTTATCATTTTTCGAGTTTCTAGGTAATTAAAATAATATCCTATACCTAAATGAAAGTTTGTTCTTATATTTACCGCTTGTTTTGGTGAGCATAAATTTTTCATTTCTCTATATTCTATATCTATAAATTGAGGATTAACCACCCATGAAGCAAAGTTCAAAACAAGAACTAAATAAATTAATTTTTTTTGTGAATACTTTATTAAGATAAAATAAACAATAATAAGTGCGAGCTGTAAATATGATAGTTCAGCTGGTAACCACAAAAATATTAGTAGATTTGAAATTAATACAAATAGAAATAGATAAAAATTATTATCTTTTATTATTGATAAATAATTTTTGAAATAGCTATAAATTATAAAAAAAACACTTACACCACCGAATGCATAAAAAGATTTATAAAAAAATCTACCAAATAGGCCCTCATAACTTTGATAAGACCTTCCTGCTGTTAACCAGGTTAATGAGAGTTTTGCATCATACCAAACAGGAAGATAAAATAAACAACCTGTAAAAAAAATACAAAATATTATTGTTAATTTTTTTTTTAAAGATATTTCGGGATTAGTAAAAAATAATATTGTAAAAACTATGAATAAAAAATAATTTAATCTAACACCTACAGCTAAAGCGAAGAAAAGTATTGAAAGTTCGGTTAATTTATTTTTTAAAAAAAATAATGCCACTGAGTAGAAAAAAAAAGCCCAAGAGTAGTCAACTGGCTCTAAATTATCAAAAAAAAGGATAGGGCTCGAAAGACAAAGTAATAAAAATAATAACAATTCTTTTTTATCTTTATTTTCAAAACTAAAATAAAAAAAAAGTAATCCGAAAAATAATAGTGCAAAAGTGACTAAGTTTGCAGCCCAGCTTCCTAAATTATAAGCTAAAAACCCTATACCAATTTCTGCAACAGGGTTTCCTGTAAATCTTGAAGTAACAAAACTACCAGACGCTAATTTAGTTTCAAAGACATATATCATGGCCATTGTATCTTCATCAGCTCCGTACCCACCTATAAAAGATAAATAAATTGCTAATGCTAAAATAAATGAAATTATTATTAATTGCATTGTATCAATGAAACTAAGATTTTTAATGTTAAGAAACTTCATTAGATTTTAAATAACTTTCATATGTTTTTTTTATACTTTCTCTAATATTAGTTTTAATTTTCCATCCATATTTTTTGGATGTATTCAAGTCAAGTAGTTTCCTTGGAGTGCCTTTTAAATTTTTATTAACATAAGATATAGAGATCTTAATATCTAAAATTTTACTAATTAATTTTGCATATTGATAAATTGTTTTTTCAACACCAGAACCTATATTAATCAAATATTCTTTTGTTTTTTTGTTTAAAAAGAAAATGATTGCATCTGCAAGATCATCAACAAAGATTATTTCTCTTTTTGCTTGTCCATCTCCCCATAAAAATATTGTTTTATCTTTTTTTTTCTTAACGTCATGAATTTTTTTTATTATCGCAGGTATAAAATGGCTATTTTCAAGATTATAATTATCTCCTGGACCATAAGTATTTGTTGGCATTAAGCATTTATAGTTAGTTTTATACTGATGATTGTAAGCTTCGCACAATTTGATTCCTGCAATTTTGGCTATAGCATATGGCTCATTAGTTTTTTCCAACTCCCCTGTTAGTAAGTATTTTTCTTTGATTGGTTGCTTGCAATTTCTTGGGTACACACAACTTGAGCCTAAAAATATTAAGTTCTTAGTGTTACTTTTAAATGCTCCATGAATTATATTATTTTGGATAGTTAAATTTTCATAAATGAAGTCACCTTTAAATGTATTATTTGCTTTAATGCCCCCTACTCTTGCAGCACATATAATTATAGATTGAAATTTATTTATTTTTAAAAAATCAAAAACTTTTTTTTGATCTAGTAAATTTAATTTATTCTTATTGATAGTAGTTATGTTCGTATAATTTTGTTCTTTTAGTTTTCTTAGAACGGCTGAACCTACCAACCCATTATGCCCTGCAAGGAATATTTTTTCATTTTTTTTAAGCATTCTTTTTTAATGACTTAAGGTCTTCATAAATCATTTCTTTTATCAAATTATCAAATGAAATTTTTGGTTGCCATTTTAATTCTTTTTTTGCTTTTGCTGGGTTGCCCAACAGAGTATCAACCTCAGTTGGTCTGAAATATTTTTTTTTACACTCAATGATACATTTTCCATCTAACGTAAATACTTTTGTGTTTATGCCACTACCCTTCCACTTTACTTTAATATCTAAGATCTTAAGAGATCTTTGTATGAATTCTTTAACACTATAATTTTTTCCTGTAGCTATAATATAGTCTTCTGGTTTTTTCTTTTGTAACATTTTCCACATAGCTTCGACATAATCTTTAGCATGTCCCCAGTCTCTTTTTGATTCTAAGTTTCCTAATTGCAATTTTTTCTGCATACCTAGTTTAATCTTACACAAGGCTAAGGAAATCTTTTTTGTAACAAATGTTTCTCCTCTCCTAGGACTTTCATGATTAAATAATATTCCATTAACTGCAAACATTTTATAAGCTTCCCTATAATTTACACACATCCAATAAGAAAAAACTTTTGAAACACCGTATGGACTTCTTGGGTAAAATGGTGTTTTTTCAGTTTGAGGGATTTCTTGAACTTTTCCAAACATTTCAGAAGTACTTGCTTGATAAAATTTAGTTTTATTTGTTAAGTTAAGAGATCTAATTGATTCTAATATTCTTAACGATCCTAAAGCATCTACATTAGATGTGTATTCTGGAATCATAAAAGAAACAGCAACATGTGACTGAGCAGCTAAGTTATATATCTCATGAGGTCTAATATCATTTATTAACCTTTGAATCATCAATGAGTCTGTAATATCTCCATAATGTAAAAAAAAGTTTTTTTCATTATATTCGTTATAAATATCATCAATTCTTTGAGTATTTATTGAAGATGATCTTCTCTTAACACCATGAACTATGTAACCCTTTTTAAGCAATAACTCTGTTAGATAAGAGCCATCTTGGCCAGTAATACCAAATATTAGTGCAATTTTTTTTTTCATTAAATAGTTATTAATATAGCCCTAAATATACTTTAAATAAAAAAAAAAAAGTAAAAAATCTATTTTTTTATGAAAGTTTTAAATACATAAACAGCAAATATTGTCAAAAAAATAGATCCAAATAAAAGATAACTTTGTTTTGGCAAATATCCAAAATGAATAAACCTGAAGGCTATAATTTGTCCTATCAAACTGCAAAAAATTAAATTTTTTCCTGATGCCTTAAATGAAATAAATTCTAATATATTTGCAAATATTATTAAAATCATCATACCTATAAAAAGAAATATTAAAGAGCCAGAATAAAATAAAAAAGCAATAATCCCCGGTAAGGTATTTCCCTTTGCATTTTCATAGATTTCAATTTTATTATTATTTACATTTTTTAAATAAAAAGTTGACTCATAAAAAGTCGGTAATTTTTTATGGAAGTTTTCATTAAAGGCTTCCTCTAATAATGGCGTCCCAAGCTTGTCTGTATTTTGAGCAACTGCAAATATTGCATCAATACCCACCCATCTATTTGTTGCAATATAAAAAAATTCACTATTATAACTAAAAAAGTTGTTATCTATTTTATCTTGACTCAATTTTTTTTTTTCTATTACATCAATTCTTGACTTTCCAGTATAAAAATATTTAGCTCTAATTTCATTAACTAAAATTACTGATAAATAAAATAGTACGCCACAAATTGTAATCATTTTAATAAAAAATTTTATATTTAAATATTGTCCTGTTTTCTTTGAAAACTTATATATTCCATATATGATTGAAAAAGAGTTAAATATCATTCCTCTACTTATCATTGATAGTGAGCTTAAAAAATTTTCTAATAAAAAAATAAATATTGTTAAATTAAATATTTTTTTAAAATACTTAATTTCTAAAAAAATTAAAATACAGGATATGCTTGATAGGCCAAATAATAAAAGCCATTTTATACTTCCTGAAATAATAAAATTTATTTCATGTAATGGTATCAGACCTTTCTGATATATCTTAAAATAACCATTAAGTGATGAAATTAAAATTATAAAAACTAAAAAAATTAATAAAATATTTTTTCTATTTTCAATAAAAAAATTTTTTTTATATTCAAAAAAGTTAATTTTAGAAGGATAATAAAATAATACCTCTCTTAAGTGACCTATGACAATTAAAGGAATAATTCCAACAGATGAAATTAACAATCCATAATCAAAATTTTCTGGGCTGTAATCAAAGTTACCAACTCCTTCCTTAAATATACCATCAGTAAATGAAATAATAACACTAAATTTAAACCAAAAACCAAGAAATAATAAAACACCAAAAAAAGTTTCAAAAAAAAATGCTTTTTTTCTAAAGGAAAAAAAAATTAAATAAATATTAACTATACTAAAAAATATATATAAATATTTACTACCTAAATAATTAATAAAACCATTATAAAAGAGAAATAATAATAAAATAATAACAAGTATTTTAAATGTAATGAAATACTTCTTTAAATTATCTTTTAATAAGTGTGACACTTTAAGTTAATATTTAAGCTTGGTAGAGTTTGTAAAATGTAATGAATATGAGATCATTGCCATTATTGATGCTAGAAAAAATGAAAATGAAACTGCTACCGTTCCTCCTGAAAAATACAATATTGGAATTAAAAAAGTAATTGATAAACCATACAGAATATCTCTTTTAAAAATATACATTCTTTCTTTTTCAGAAGTTTGAATCTTTTTATGCCTTAAATACATTGCATAACTCATAAAATATGACCCTGTTAAAGAAATTGAAATTGTGAAAGAAACAAACTCAAAACCTATGTAATTTATATTTTCTTGTAATAACAAGGCATAAACAGATATTGAAATTGCTATTAACAGTAAAAAAAAGAACAAAGCAGATAATTTTTTTATCGTATTTGATATTTCAATTTTTTGTTTAATAAAAGCAGGACCAATAACTGAATTAAATAATGTTCCTGGAAAAGAACCAATTGAAAAACATGCAAAAAATATTCCTGCAAGACTTTTATCAAAAATATAATAAATCATTATTCTCCAAGCAAAACTACTAATAATTATTGAGAAAGATGATGCAAAAGCTATTGTTTGAATATTTATTTTAATAATGGTTTTTAATGCTGCTTTTGTGTTTCCCAAAAAATAAAATAAAAAATCTTTTAACAGATATACAACTATTGCTAAACTATATCCTCCTAATAAATATTCTAAAAATACTAATTTATTTACAATTAAAATGATTGCTGTACAGAAAATTGTAAACATATTTATATATAAAAAAATGTTAAATTTTTTGTATGTCTTATTAACTTCAAATTGAGCTAACTTCATTTCATTTACCCATTGAGACATAATTAAAGCTGATGATAAAAAAATTAAGTTTTGATTTTCGAATGTTAAATATTTTGTTGAAACAAAATAAAAAATTACTAAAGAAAATATTGAAAAAACGAATCTATAAATTAGAGAATAATTAGCATAATTCGTATTTTGCTCAGAAACTACTATACTCCTCATATTACTAGAAAAAATCTGGGTAATAGTAATCCAAAAACTGATTACGAGCCCAAGCTCACCTGCTATAGAGTAATAACCAAGTATAACTAATGATACTACCAGCAAAGATGCAAACATTAAGTTAAAAGTATAGGCACTAGAAATTAATAAAAAATTAAGATTCTTTTTTAATACAGAGACAAACGGAAGTTGTATTTCTATGTTCTCTAAATCATCAGGAACCTGCCCCACATCTAGTATAGTTTCTGGTTCTAGAGAAATATCTTGATACATATTTTCGTATTTCTGTGAAATAGTTTTGATTGAAGTTTTGTCTATAACACTTGATATAACTAATTTTTCTTTTGCCTCCCTTTGTTCTGTTGTCCAACTTGAGATTTCAATTATTTTTTCTGATATTTGACTAGTTGAAAGATTTGTAAAAATTATAGAATCACCAAAATCATTTATTTCAATATCCTTATTAACTAAACTTGGTAAACCATATAAGCAAGATTCTAGTATGGACAAACTTAAAACCTCAGACTTAGAAATTAAGATATTCAACCAAGCCTCCTTCATAATTTTTTGTTTTTCTTCTCCAAATATTGGCTTCATTATTTTAATTTGTGAATAATTTTTAATTAATTTATTTAATTCTTTAAAATATTTTTCGTCGTCTCTGATTCCATAAAGCTCAAGTGTCCAATCTTCTTTAAGGTTAGCTTTAATGAATGATTTAATAACTAAATGTAAATTTTTATGTGGGTGAATTCTACCAAAGTATACTATTTTTTTCTTTTTTTTTGATTGCTGGATATCTTTAAATGAGAAAGGAATGGGGTTTGATATTTCAGTAATTTTTGAATTTGGAAAATACTTTTTTATTGCTGTAGTTTCTTGACCAGTGATTGATACAAATCTCACATTACTTCCAAGAATATTTTTTAAAAATAATAAACCAATTTGCTTAAAAATATATTTAATCCATCCTGCACTTTTTACAGCTTCATCCAAAAGCATGCCATGGGGGTGAACTACACATTTTATTTTTTTCTCATTACAAGCTAATAAAGAAATAAATTGAATTGGTGCCCATAAACCATGAATATGTATGTGGTCAAATTCTTCAAATCTCTCACTTAAAACACTCTTATTAAAAAAATACTGAAACCAGCTATCAATTTTTAGTATTTCTATATTTTTTTTTTCAAATAAGTTTTTCTCTAAAGACGAGGTTAAAATTGAGTAAGAATGTTTATAATTTTTATATAAATAACTTGATAGGTAAATAATTAATGAAGAAATACTAAAATTTTTTTTTGTAAATTCATTCGTTACGTGTAAAACCTTCATATCAACAATTATTAATTTATATTAATTAAAATTATACCATGAATATATACAAATTTTATAATAA
>CEST01084376.1_pt1 | contig 11340 bp, 8 predicted proteins | sample 326921 | NCBI WGS metagenome assembly CEST01 (sample SAMEA2621509, study PRJEB7988) | marine metagenome | biome: marine biome (ENVO:00000447); feature: surface water layer (ENVO:00002042); material: "saline water (ENVO:00002010), including plankton (ENVO:xxxxxxxx)" | depth 5 m
GTTTAAATAATCTTTTAATAATTTATAAAGTCTTTAGTATGTCTCAATTTTTTAATCGAGTCTTACTTCAAAACCAACTTTTTATTGGTAAGGAGTGATTTCTTATTAATTTTATTTTCTTATAATTATCATACTGTTATCTTCTAATAATTTTGCCTTAGAGGAACTTAATTTTATTATCGTATGATTATAATTTTTAAAAAATTAGGAAGATATTGTTAATGAAGAAATAAGTGATTAATACTTTCCCATTAAAGTTTAAAAGTTGGAGGTTAACTCCTATTTTTTTTGATAACTCTGTATACTGAATTATGTGGAAAAAATTTTTAAACTAAGGGGGGTTATAGTCAGTGATTGGGATTTTCTTTTGGAATGGAGAAATGATAATATCACTCGTCAAAATTCTTTTAATTCTGAAGTAATTTCAACAAATGCACATAAAGAGTATATAAATAATATACTAATTAATTCTGACAGAAATCTATATATCCTTGAATACAATGAAATACCAGTTGGAACTCTTAGGGAAGACAGGATAGAGAAAGAAATTTTTGAGCTATCGTATACTATTAGTCCAATGTATAGAGGAAAGAAAATTGGCCAGATAATGATGAGTTTATATTTAATTGAAAAAAAAGGGTCTTATTTATGTAGAGTAAATGAGAAAAATTTACCTTCGATAAAAATGATTAAAAAGTTGGGCTTTAAACTTTTTAAAACAGAAAATAGAATTAATTTTTATAAGATAAATCAGAGTTAGTAAATACACTTTTATTATCATACTAACTTATAAAATTTATTCCAATAAGTTGGTGGCTTTATTCTTTTCTAATTTGTGTTTTAATCTTCTTTAAATTTAGATAAGCTAATATTGCTCCTACTTGTTTTAAACCTTTACAAATGTAAAAATTGAAGCGCAGTATGCATGTCTGGTGAATAAAAGTTTGGAATTCTATTTATATCAATATGACAACCTATTTCAGCGTTATTCCAATGACTTTGCCTATCTAATATTCTGCGTAATAATCTTAAATCAAGGGAGAAATTCATTTGTCCTTTTGGTTTTTTAACAGAAATAACTTTAATTTTTTCATTTTCTATCTCAATGAAAGCATTCATATCAGGAATAAGTTTAAGCCTGGTTAATCTTTGTTGCATTTTTAATATAGATAGTTCAAGATCTTTAATCAGTTTTTCTTTATTTGGCATAGAGTCATTTTCATAGGGATATTTGATGTTTATCAAAACATTTTGAATATAGTTTTCCATCTCACCCTCATCAATTGGAATATACTCTTGATTACTCATGCCATTATTTAAGTCAAAAATATCTTGCTCCCTAAGCGCAATATATTTTGTTTGCTTTAGTTTATCTTTGCTTTTAAGTATTTCTATGCATTTATCCCAAGTTGTAGTGCCCAAATACTTATTTTTATAATAATTCTTCCCCCCTAGAACATACGTTCCAGCAAAGGGCAAAAAATATTTTGGCGATAGAATCTTTAAATTTAAGTAAAGAACATCAATATTTTTTGAAATATTTTTTGTGTGTTCTAAGAGCTTTTCTTCTTTAGAGAGATTTAGAAAGCATGAAGGGTATGGGCCTGCACTGTTATAGTTCATCATTACTAAATCAAAATAACCAAACTGAGATTTAATTTCTCTGCAACTATTAGGCTCCATTGGCATGTCATTTGGATTGAATATTGATTGGTTATCTGCCTCAAAAACAACTGCAGAGTCAATTAAGTTTCCAATAATAGTATTTTCTGGAAAAAAAACATGACTTACAAATGGGGCGAATAAAGTTAACTTAAAGTCTTTAAATTGTATAGTTTCTTTATCTTTAATTTTGATCAAATTTTTATAGCCACTTTCTAGTAAATTTTTATGAAGAAAATTATAACCATGGTCTAAAATAATTATTGGAATGTCTTTTGGAAAATTAAAAAATCTATCATCATAATGATCAGGATGAATATGACTAATATAGATTGCATCGATATCTTGCAAATCATTGATAGTAGTTTTCAATTTGTGAAAGTGACACCATGAGCCTTCAAAAACACCATTCTCAATCCAAGGATCTGTTAAGATTTTTGTTCCGTTATTTGATTCTACTATACAACATGCATTAGATATAAATTTAACCTTCATAGCTCCATTCTCTTTGATTCAAGTAATTGGTGAATACTATATTTTACTTTGCTTATAAAAACAATACCTTTTAGTAAATGTATCAAAAATTAGTAATTCTCTTTTAAATTTATTTTATTGAGGGTTTTTTATTAAAGCAGCTCAACTCTTAAATTATAACGACCAAAACTACTCTACTTTTACGGAATGAATTTAGATGGAACCTTTTTAACAGGACTCCTCCATATCTTGAATTCTCTATTCAACTTCAATCCAATTCCTTAAAGGTTAAATTGAAAAACTATACTTTTGAATGAATAGAATAGTAAAATAACATTCTAGTTCAAAAATGACTTTATTGTGAAAGATTGCCCATGCTGTAAAAATAAAAAAACCCTTAAATTTATAGAGATATATGAGCTTCAACAATCGCCAAATACTAGTAGAACTAATAAATCTTCTAAATTTACCCACCTTCCTTATTATTGCGACATTTGTGGGCATATTTGGAATACTAAGCCTCCTAGCGCCATAAAATTAAAAGATCACTATCAAGATCAACTGCCACATGTTGCTGAGGATTATGATATTGAAAAAAGGATGAGTTGGATTCATGAAACAATTATCCCTTTAGAAGGAAAAACACTTTTAGACTTTGGATCTAACGGCCGTGGAATTTTTCATAAGACTCTTGAAGATAAAGGAGTGTCTCTTCAGTCCTATGATATGGGTCTAGATACTTTAAGAATAGTTGGTGACTTTGACGTGATTACTTGCTATTTTGTTCTTGAGCATATTGTTGATCTTGATGAGGTTATTTTGATTTTTAAGAGCTTTAGTCACAAAAATACAATTTTGATTATTGAGGTTCCTGGATCCGAAATTTATGGCAATAATTTTGAAATAGTAACTGGAGAACATCAGCAACATTTCCAGCAAAAATCTCTTGAGGTAATTATGGCTTACCATGGCTATCTTCAATTAAGAGTAGATTGGGAAAAATGTTCAAGAAGTTATGGCTTTGTGGCTTCATTTGAATATACTGGAAAACAGATATTAATAAATGATAAAACCCATATAGATACTCGACAGAATTATCTTGATGCTAGGAATGCACAAATAAATTATAAGAAAAATTATCCTTTACAATTTATAGCAAATAATCGTCTCCATCGCTTTTCAACAATTATTATATGGGGCGTGAATGCATACTATGAGGACTTAATGCTTAATAATTCTTTCAAAGATTGTCGAATAATTGCTTTAGATATTAATGATAAAAAATCTAATCATCTGGGTGATGATGTCGAATTTTATGATCCAGAGATTTTTCTTAACAATCTCCCAGACTTAATGTTTGGAAAACATCAAGATAGAGATGCTGCAACTGTAGTAATAACAGCTTGTCTTCATACAAAATCAATTTTACCGAGATTAACAATGTTTAAGGACATATTCATCTATGATCCAATCATAGCATGACTTTTGAATAATCCTTCTTTAGATTTCAAAAGCTCATGATCAGAGGGAAAAGCTCCTTTGAGCTCTGTTGGAGTCGAATTTGTCGATGATATCGTGTCTTATGAAAATATAAAAATTCATATATTAAATGGAGAGCATATTATTCTTGCTTATTTAGCTGCATTGCGAGGGCATGAGACAATAAGTCTATTTTCTTCTCAAAAACTTTACAAGGTCTATTTTTTGTTAAAACTTAAATGAATTTTTATTATATCTTGTGAAGGGAAAATTAGAGAGAAACTTATTCTGATTCAATAAACTCTATTTATTGATCTAATTTAAAAGCCAAGACCAAAAAACTCTTCGACTTTCTCGACAATAAAATTCAATTCTTCAACACCTAAACCTGGATAAACACCGAGCCATAATGTTTGATTCATTATTATTTCAGTATTAATTAAGTCACCAGATACTTTGTATTCTAAGTTAGAAAAGTATGGTTGTTTAGTTAAATTACCAGCAAAAAGTAATCGAGTTCCAATATTATTTTGGTCTAAATATTTGATTAGATCAACTCGGCGAAAAATTGAAGACTTTTTGATAGTAATTGGAAATCCAAACCAGGACGGCTTTGAGTTTTCTGTTGGCTCAGTAAAATCTATAAATTCGGATAACGTTGACATTCTTTTAAGCAAATAATCAAAATTAAAATTTCTTTTTTTAATGAATTCAGGCAAACGTTTTAACTGAGCTAATCCACATGCAGCCTGCATATCACTTATTTTCAAATTATAGCCAAGATGCGAATAGGTATATTTATGATCATAGCCTTTAGGTAAATTCCCCAAATTTTGATTAAAACGCTTACCACATGTATTGTCACAACCAGGATCACAATAACAGTCCCTTCCCCAATCTCTAAATGATTCAGCTATAGAAATCAACTCAGAATTATTTGTAAAAACAGCCCCACCCTCACCCATAGTAATATGGTGGGCAGGATAAAAACTACATGTAGAAATATCTCCAAAGTTTCCTACGTGAACATCATCATATGAGGCACCTAGAGCATCACAGCAATCTTCAACTAACCACAAATTATATTTATCACATAATTCTCTAATTTTTTTAAGATTAAAGGGATTTCCTAAAGTATGCGCCAGCATAATTGCTTTGGTTTTAGGAGTAATTGCAGATTCAATTAGATCAGCATCAATATTGTGAGTTTTTAAATCAACATCAACAAAAACAGGAATTGCACCAAACTGAATTATAGGGTTAACAGTAGTTGGAAATCCAGCTGCAACTCCTATAACTTCATCACCTTTTTTAATAGCTTTATCACCTAATTTTGATGAGGTTAGAGTTGAAAAAGCAACTAGATTAGCTGAAGAGCCAGAATTAACTGTAATTAAATGTTTAACCCCAATAAACTTAGCTAAATCAATTTCAAATTTACTATTAAATCGTCCTGAAGTTAACCATCCATCTAATGACGCATCAACCATGTATTTAAGTTCAGTCGCTCCAATTACTTTTCCAGAACAAGGAATAATAGTTCTACCAGCAACAAATTTTTTTTCAGCGTACTTAATAATTGCGTACTTATCAACAAGACTTGAAATTTCAAGCCTTAATTCTTCACTAGTTTTTTCGTTCATATGATATATTTTAATTTAAGATCAAAATCTTAGCTAATCTCAAGCTTAGTTTTTTGATCAATACTTAGGTTAAAAAAAATATTTTAATATATTTTTAGAATAAATATCAACAATAAAAGATTTATTATATATATATTTTTTTTTAAAAATTTAGATACTTAGTAATCTTGTTACTTGACAGAAAAGATATGTGACTCGATGATTTCTGGCTCAGTTCCTGTATATCTTGGAGATGCCGGTTTAGAAAAACATAATCCAAGTAATTGATATATTAAGTATGACAACTTTAATTGCAATGACGAACTATTTGAGTATATGTTAAATATGACAAAGGAGGAATATAACAATTACTTTGAATCTATTAAATCATTTTTAAAGGGTTCTTACATAAAAAAATATTCTGCATTAAATTTTTCAGAAATATTCACAAGTATAATATCAAAAAAATGATTAATTTTTTAAAGAAGGATGTAATTATGATAAACAAAGAACAGATTTCAATTTTGGATTGTACTTTGCGTGACGGAGGTTTTTTACTTGAAGATGCAATGCTGAATGGCATTGAACATCAAGTTTTTAATGATAAGGTGTCAGAAAAATTTATTAATGCAATGCAAGATTCGAGCGTCGATATAATTGAGATTGGTTCTATCGAAATAACAGATAGTGATAAGAGTGCTTTTGCTATTTATCAAAATATTGAACAGATATCAAAATTAATACCAAAAAATAAGCCATCTAGAGAAATGTATACCGTCATGTTTCGGGGCCCTGATACACCTGTTAAAAGTATACCAAAATGGAATCCTTTATACTGTGAAGGTGTCCGCGTCATAATCCGATATTCTGAAATAAAAAAATCACTAGACTTTTGCCGTACGCTAGCTGAAAAAGGATACAAGGTATTTGTTCAGCCAATGGTGACTATGAGGTATAGTGATAGTGAGATACAGACATTGATAGATGAATCTAACAGTATGGGTGCGTACGCACTCTATCTCGTAGATAGTTATGGATATATGGAGCCAAGTGATACATTAAAGCTCTTTAGGCGCTTTGATGAAGGGCTTTCGAGTGAAATTCGTATAGGGCTTCACGCTCATAATAATATGCATCTTGCTTTTAATAATGTGCGTGCGATGGTTGAGCAGAATTCGAATCGCTCTATAATAATTGATTCTACTATTATGGGAATGGGGCAAGGGGCTGGAAATATGCAAACTGAGCTGTTGGTTCCATACTTAAACAACAACAACGGTAACTATAACTATAACTCCATACTTGATGCTTGTGAAATAATCAACTCTTATTGTGGAGATAATTTGTGGGGTTATTCAGTAACACTTGTATTGTCTGCAGTTACTAAAACTGCCTATAAATTTGCTGATTTTTTTAGAAGAACACATAAACTCTCTTTTTCTAACATTTATGACATGCTCCTTAATATCCCTGAAGAATATCGACATAGTTTTACTAAAGAAAATGCTATTAAAATGCTAGAATTATCAAATAAATAGAATTTATTTTCTGGAATTAAAAAAATGAATGTAGCGGATTATCTTGTAGACGTACTAATTGAAAAAAATGTGACAGACGTTTTTGGAATTCCTGGTGGAGTGGTGCTGGAGTTTCTCTATGCAATGCGACGTCGTAACTCTGAGATTGCAGCACATCTAAGTTTTCATGAACAGTGCTCTGTTTTTTCTGCATTTGGATATGCAAGAGCTACAAAAGGATTGGGTGTTGCTTATGCAACAAAGGGGCCAGGAATAACAAACATGGTTACTGGTGTAGCAGATGCTTATTGTGACTCGATTCCAGTAATAATCATTACGGGTCATTCAGATATAGCCCCTATTAATGGAATGCGAGTCGCAGCTGATCAGGAAATTGATACGATTGGAATGTTTTCAGGCATCACTAAGTATTGTAAAAGGGTAGATAACGTAAAAGATGTTCGCTATGAGATAGAGAGAGCATGCTTTGAAGCAATGAATGGCCGTAAGGGTCCAGTCCTACTCGATATTCACTCAAAAGTATTATCTAAACAAATAGAAGTGTCAAAATTAAGACGATTTGAAGTTAAAAAACAAAAAAAAATATCACTGAGCATTGCTAAAAAAACAATTGTCACTGAAATTTTAAATTCCAAAAGACCTTTGTTTTTAATTGGTGATGGTTTGAGGGGTTCGCCAGCTATAAGCCAGTTAGGACAAATTGCAGAACAAAATAATATTCCAATCTTGTCAACTAGGTTTTCACAAGATCTGCTGCCAAAATCAACAAAACACTTTGGGTATATCGGTAGTAAAGGATTGCGCTACAGTAATTTTATACTGTCGAAATCCGATCTGATTATTACGCTAGGTAATAGAATGAGCTTTCCTGTAAATTCTGAGAGCTGGGAGATAGTTTTTAATAAAACTCGTATATTACGAGTTGATATTGATAAGGCTGAATTGACTCGGAAAATTCCAGGAAGCACAAGCTTTGCTATTGATTCCAACCAACTCTTATCTGAATTAGAAGGCGTTAATATGCCATATGATAACGATAACACTTGGTTAAAAACATGCTCCATAATAAAAGAAGAACTTTTAATGGAGGATTGTGGATATCCAATTACTGCAATTTCTGAAGTACTCAAATCTATTCCAGCTGACCAAACGATCGTAAGCGATGTGGGAAATCATGAGTATTGGCTGTGCCGAGCATATGCATACGCAGGTTGTTCTAATTCAGCGATATATTCTAAATCATTTGGAGCGATGGCTTCATCTATAGGAAAGGCAATTGGAGTCTACTATGGGACAGGAAAACCTGTTACTTGTTTTGTAGGAGATCAAGGTCTGCAGATGAATATTCAAGAATTGCAATACGTGGCTTCTCATCAATTACCAATAACGATAGTACTGTTGAATAATTATTCTTCAGGCATGATTCGTAGTAGGGAAAAGCAGAGATATGGAGAGGATTTTATACATACGACACTAGAAAGTGGATATTCTGTGCCAGATTTTTGCATTATTGCAGAGGGGTATGGCATCAAATCACATACGGTTGATCAGTTTAATTTCATTAAGATCTGCAGTATCTTATCCAAGCCTCCTTATACTAGAATGCTAGAAATTAGGGTAGACCCATCTATTCAAATGATTCCAGATACCCCTCAGGGAAATCCATTTCAAAAAATGTCACCAGAGCTGGATGATAATAAATTTATGTTATTGGATAAAATCTAATTTTAAATTTAGGAATTATATGAAAATTCAACCAGAAAACTGGATGGTTAGTGGCTTTAAGGATAAAACAATATTAGTAACTGGTGCGACTGGTCTAATTGGGAGTCGTATCATTGCAAGCCTAATGGAACTTGACGGTGTCTGCGTTATTGCGCTTAGTAGAAATGCAACAAAACTTTCTAATTGCTTTTCTAGATATTTAGCAAGCGGTCGTTTTACATGCATAGAGCATGATATCTCCGTGCCATTAAGTATTATTGATAGTAGTATTGATTATATTTTTCACGCTGCAAGCCCACTAGAAAGTAAAATTATTAAAAATTATCCTTTAGATGTCATCATGCCAAATATGCTTGGTACGGTTAATTGCTTGGATTATTTGGTCAGACAAGGGCGAGAAAGAAATATTGGGGGTAGGTTAATATTGTTCTCTTCAGTTACTGTATATGGTAACAATACAAATAAAGATTTAACAGTTACAGAAATGGATACATCTGTTACAGAATTTATCGAATCAAATAGCGCCCCATATTCGCAATCAAAAAGAATGTCAGAAGTTATAGTTCAGGCATATATTAAACAATTCAGTATTGATGCTGTTATATGTAGATTAAGTACTGTATATGGCGATACAACATATAAAACAGATACAGCTTTTTTTGAATTCATAAATAATGCAATATCAAGAAAAGATATTCATCTGCGAAATGCAATGCTTCCACGAAGAGATAATATATACATAGATGATGCTACTTCTGGATTGTTAACGATTGCAGTAAAAGGAAAAACTGGTCAATCTTACAATGTATCTTCGAATGGAGAGTTGGGGGGGTATTTAGCTGTGGATGAAATTGCTGAAATAATTGCAAATGAAGCCAATAAAAAACTTGAGCCGAACCAAAAGAAAATTAGTGTCACATATGATGATATTGCAACTGATAAGATAAGACCTCCTGGCATTATTCTTGATAATTCAAAACTCAAGGAACTAGGTTGGGATTTATCTACTGATATCATTGATGGAATTGCAAAAACACTTTATTCATGTAATTTGATGAAGTCTAATGATTAAATGTATTAGAGCGAATCTTGTTGATCTTCAAATCTTTAATCATTACCATCTTTAAAATTGACACAACCCTTCCTCTTTCATCAACAGAATCAAAGAATAGAACAGATTGTAAGTGTTTAGATGGACAAATATCCTGCCTAGAGTTCACAATTGAGATAGAGTGTCATTTACAACCCAAATAAAGCGATAAGAGACAAGGTCTTCCTTCTTAAGATAGCTAAGTGATTGGTGTGAAAATAGTCAGAATTTGTCATAGGAACATTACAAGGACGACAAGATAGTAAAGAGACTGATTGGTAAGAGAATGATCAGATAAAGTCAAACTATGATGGATCATAGATGAATATGTCCTTAAACATTGTCAATCTTGGTAAAATTGATTTTGTATGAAGACAAGCTGTTATCACCACACAAGTTCTATCAATATTTTGGAGATTATCAAGCATTAAATTAATGAAATTTGGGACGATATTGATGGTTGGTGGGCTCAAAAAAATGTTCAGGAGTGTAGGAGAAAATTTTGTAATCAATATGCAAAAAAAAAGCCCAAATCCAATACAGGAGCTTAAAACAATTTTATTAAAATAATTATGGCTATTCTTATATCAAACTCTGAAAAATTAAACCAAAAAATTGGATGTTATACATCAATTAAAATTTCAGATGACTTATCTAATTTAATTAAATTAAGCTTTCAATGAAGCTCTCAATATGTATACCTACCTTCAATCGGGCAAATCACTTAGCTAATTGCCTAAACTCTATCCTTTTATGTAAATTAAATTCTAGCCATGACTTTCAAGTATGTGTTTCGGATAATCATTCAACTGATAATACTAAAAGCATTGTGCAAAAAATAAGTCCAGAATTAAATATTAAATATTCTAGAAATGATAAGAATATTGGAATGGTAAGAAATGTTGTCAAGGTAGTTTCCATGGCTGATGGCGATTTCGTCTGGATCGTTGGAGATGATGATTTGTTGATGCCACAGGCCATAGAAAAGCTTTATAAACTAATTTATGAGCATTCTGATGTTGATTTCTTTTATGTTAATTCATTTAATCTAAAAGCTGAATATTTGGATAACTTCCCTAAGCCTTTTGATACTGCAAACTTACCCAATAATATGGAGCGCTTTTCAAAAAGTAAAAATACAGGTGAAATGCAATTCTTGGACCTAATAGATCCAAAAGTATCTTTTGATTTTCTTGGCGGCCTTTTTTTGTCAGTTTTTAGAAAAAAAAATTGGGCGTTGAATGTTGATATTCTAAATGAAGATGCACTCAATGATAGTCGACTTTTTTCACATTTTGATAATACATTTCCACAGGTCAAAATATTTGCTAAAGCATTCTCAAAGTCTAAAGCATATTTTAATGCTGAGCCATTAAATGTTAATTTAAATGGTGTTCGTGAATGGTCAGATAAATATGCTTTAATTCACAGTATTAGAATGATAGAAGGATTAGATGAATATCGAAATAATGGGCTACCTTATTGGAAGTATATCTATTGTAAAAACTATGCTCTTAATAATTTTATTCCTGAATTTATATATTTAATTATTTATAAAAAAAGTTCAGGATATGTTTATATTAATCCATTCAAAATAATACTTAAGTCAGTCTTGTATCCTAATTTTTATCTGTCTTTATTTTATTTTATTGGAAGAAGATTTCAGAGAGGAGTAAAACTTATCTTTAATATATGGCATAAAAGATGGCATTTTTAGAACATATGAAGAGGTTGGTAAAGAAATGGGATT
>CEST01014869.1_pt1 | contig 11313 bp, 9 predicted proteins | sample 326921 | NCBI WGS metagenome assembly CEST01 (sample SAMEA2621509, study PRJEB7988) | marine metagenome | biome: marine biome (ENVO:00000447); feature: surface water layer (ENVO:00002042); material: "saline water (ENVO:00002010), including plankton (ENVO:xxxxxxxx)" | depth 5 m
TATTTTTAAAATGACAGTCTACTGTATTTAGATTTCCACTTGGTCAGCACCTGAGGCTGGGAATCATCCCGCTTGATAGTTTTCTGAGACCATGTAACCCTCGGCTGGGTTTGCAAATACGGGGAGCCCCGTGTCCTTGCCGTTGTGGCAGAAGCTTACTACGGAGTGTGCCAGTAAAACCAAAGCAATCGTATCTGTTGCGAATATCTTTTAAAAATGTAACGCATCCGTAGCTTCGAGTGGCCCGCTATATTGGCCAGCATTGGGGCCGTTTGGTGAACACGGATCTATCTATCAGCCGCTTGGCTGGATAGATCAAGATCATCTTGGGTTTTGGGAAGGGTTGACTGTGGTGTGCCATTTCGCCCATGTCGTTCGCGCGCCAGTGTTGGGCACTCCCAACGAGATGGATCAATCCACAATATTATAATATCACGCTCTGTGGATCCCTTGATGTGGGAAAAAGAGAAGGAGAACATAATGAGTAAGTCTAGGATTGGGTTTATCGGGCTTGGCCTTATGGGCAGTGCGATGGTCAGCAGGCTACAGGATCTGAAATATCCCATCACAGTTTGTGCCAATATTTCGCGCCCCAATATTGATGCCGCGGTCGCCCGCGGTGCGGTTGAGGTGGCCACGGCCCGCACCTTGGCCGAGCACAGCGACATCATAATGCTGTGCATGGGCACCAGTGTGAGTGTCGAATCCCGAATGCGCGGCTCAGAAGGGGTGATAGCAGGGCTTAGCCCGCAGGCAGTTGTGATTGATTTTGGTACTTCGCTACCTGCCAGCACTCGCGCCCTTGGCGGCGATGTTGCGGCGGTTGGCGCTCATTATCTGGATGCCCCCCTTGGTCGGACGCCGGGTCATGCACTGGATGGCCAATTAAATATTATGGCTTCTGGTGACCGATCAGCCTTTGAAATTGTTTTGAATGTCTTAAAGGATTTAGGCGAAAACGTTTTTCATCTTGGACCGCTGGGCTCTGGCCATACGATTAAACTGATCAATAACTTTTTTGGTATGACCGTTGCCAATGCGATGTCAGAAGCTTTTGCTATGGCCGATATTGCCGGTGTGGACCGGGCTCAGATGCACAGCGTTATGGCGGCTGGTCCGTTGCATTCTGGCATGATGGAGTTTGTAAAATCCTATGCGGTTGACAATGATCCCAACCAATTGGCTTTTGCGATAAAAAACGCCGCCAAAGATGTTGGTTACTACGCGCAAATGGCCAAAGATGCAGGAGTTGAAAGCCTGATGTCAAAGGGGCCTCTTGATGCACTGACTGCTGCCACAACACAGGGTCAGGGTGATCAGATGGTAAGTCAAATGGTTGATTATTATGCGCGAAAATTCAAAGATACTGCTTAAGGGTTCCTTATTCAAGCAATATAGATTAAATTCTAAGCCGGTTTGCGCGGTCTTGTTTGGTTGCGCCAATACTTAAGTCCGCGCTAAAGCTTTGTCTGCCAGGCCGCTAGAGTCTGCGAAATGAAATCAGCAGCGAATAGGGACTGCATATGACCCAAACTGTTCACAAAGCTGTTTTCCCGGCTGCTGGATTTGGCATACGCTTTTTGCCAGTGACCAAAGCGATGCCAAAAGAATTGCCGCCTGTAGTCGATAAACCGTTGTTCCAATATGTGGCAAAAGAAGCTATTATTGCAGGCTGTGATACGTTGGTTTTTGTGACTGGTCGCAACAAGCGTGCAATCGAAGATAAATTTTACAGTAATATGGAACTTGAGGCGGCGTTGAAAAGCAAGGGAAAACATGCTGAAGCTGAGAGCGTGGGCAATATTCTTGCCCGCGCATGTCCAGTGTTTGTTTGTCTGTCAAACAGAACAGCTTGGCCTAGGACACACGGTGCTCTGCGCTGAGAGGGCGGTTGGGGAAGAGCCGTTTGTGGTTTTTTTGGCAGATGATTTCCTGATAACGTAAGGCGCGGGTGTCACGGTAGATCTTGCCATGCATATTCCAACTCTGGAAAATCCCAAATTTCAGTGATGTCGGTCGAGGGACCAGATATTTCGAAATACGGAGTGGTTCGCCCTGGGCCTGTTTTGGGTCAGGTTGCAAAAATCTTTGAAAACCCGCCCCTTCTTAACGTGGCCTCAGACTTAGTCTCTATGATTCGGTATATTTTGACACCAAGGGTATTTGAGGTTTTGCGCAGCCAATGCCCGGGGTGTGGTGGCGAAATTCAGTTGTTAGATGTGATCAACACTCTGACTGCACGCGACCAAGTACAGTATGTTTCCTTGACCGGGCTAAGATTTGACTGTGGATCGGTTGAGGGACGTGTCGTAGCGACACTATATATAAACAACTGTAGATTACATAAATCTCAAGTCGATTTCAATTAATAAGCATCAACAAATGTATTTTTGTATTTAGGAGCACAAGATACCCTGCTAATGACAGTTAGAGATTATACTGGTGTTGCTTGCCGGTGGGGCTGGAACTTGTGTACGGCCATTTTTACGCAAAACCGTTCTTAAATAATTTTTTATGCTCAAGGTTATCCAAAGTCAGATCATCGAACAACTTCACCACATCATTATCAATCTTGAGGTTTATTTCCGCAAAAATTTTACCTGCTTCACGCAGTTGCTTCCAGTTGCAGATTATAGTTGCGAGCCGAGGTTTGCGACTTAACGAGCGATAAAACTGGTTAAGTTCATAATATACCTTGCCAGTACCTAAGGATGCCTGCCGTTGTTCACAGCTATGCGCATGCTTGTGGGCGTCAATAGCACGCTCAAGCTGGACACTTCAAAAATCTTGTTGCTTTTTGCTTAGGCCAAGTCTGGGAAGGGCATGGGCGTGTGTCACTTTATCGCCTCAAAACAGCAAGGCATTAAAGTAGGTAATTTATTTATTTTTTATAGAAATAGTAATGCTTCCATTTTCCATTGATTTTGGGTGTTGTTTGTCACACTTTAATTAGTACGCGGACAAGTGATTAAACTAGTGTTAATTATCAGTCTCTTGAACGTCTACCTTGAGTTCTGGCTTGCTGTGCCATCTGGGAAAGCTTTGTTGATAGAAGTAACAATAGTTATTATAATTTAATTGACCATATCACCTAAAGTTTATTCATCTTCGTCAGACAAAAAAGAAAGCTGAACTTTCACTGCACGGGTCCGATCTCCTGCAACCTCAAATGCCTTCACACCTTGCTCTAGTGGATATGTATATGAAATCATTGGGGCCACATTTATGATACCACGATCTATCAACTGGACGGCAGCGGCGAATTCACTATGAAAACGATGAGTTCCAACGAGAGATATTTCTTTTCCAACAAGCAGGTTTATAGGGATTGGTAAATCACCGGTCACACCAATCTGGATAATGGCGCCCTGTGGGCGCACAGACGCAATACACGACTGCAAAGCAGATTTCGCAGCCGAACATTCGAAAGCAATATCAAAATAGCCTTTATCAGCAGAAAAAACAGTCATCTTGTCAGAAGAACCAGAGACATTAATAGTTTGACTAGCACCCATTTTTTTCGCTACTTCAAGTGGCATATCTTCAAGATCAGTCACAACAATCTCACCAGCTCTAGCGTATGATGCCAATGCGGCGCACAGCACTCCGATAGGGCCAGACCCGGTTATCAAAACGCGTTTTTTGTGCAGATTTGGAGCACGACTTAGAGCGTGAAGGCAGACCGCAAGAGGTTCTGCGCAGGCAGCCTCTGCTAGCGAAGTGCTCTCTTCAACTGGAAGACATTGTTGCGCCCTCACCACCATAAGGTCTCGGAAGGCACCTTGTTCATGCGGAAACCGAAGAGCAGATCCAAAAAATCGCATATTCAAACAGTGTTGGGATAAGTCAGTTAGGCAGTACTTACAATCACCACATGGATAACTTGGGTTAACGGACACCTTGTCACCAACATTCAAATCCTTCACTTCAGGGCCTAGCGCCTGTACAATTCCAGCAACTTCGTGCCCTAAAATGATAGGCGCTTTAACTCGGATAGGCCCGAAGCCACCATCCTGATAATAGTGTAAATCTGACCCGCAGATGCCTCCCGCGCCCATCCTGATAAGCACTTCGTTAGCGCCAGGGGGATTAAGTTCATTAGTTTCAATTCTGATGTCGCGTCGGTCTTTAAGACGAAGCAGTCTTGTTTGCATGCTGAACACCTTGTTGACTTTTAATTTTCGCCCAATGCGGTACCCATGATATCGGTAACCTGAAGGACAACACTTGTAAGCTTAAGTCAAAAGTAATTGACATACTACCATGGCAGATGCATCATACCAAAACAACTGTCTAATATTTATTTGGGAGGACAATATGAAATTACTATTTTCAATAGTCACGTCATCGGTGGTGTTGCTTTCATCGAGTGTATTCGCTGGAAGCAGCGATACAAAGGTTGCTCTAGTTCCGGGTGGCCCTCACCCTTATTTTGCTGCTTGGGAAAAAGCTGGCAAGGATGCGGTTAAAGATTTTGGCCTAGGAAAGGCCGATTATAAAGTCCCTGCCGAATGGGATTTAAGTCAGCAAAACGAACTAATTGAAAGCTTAGTTGGCAAAGGTTACAATGCAGTTCTTGTGTTTCCAGGCGATGCCGTTGGAACAAATAAGATTTTAGGCGAACTTGATGATGCCGGCATACCAACCGCGGCCCTTGCAGGCTGCGTTGAACAGCCAACAAAAGCTAAAATGTGCTTCGGTACAGACACTGGTCACTCTGCTTATCTGGGAACAAAGCAGCTGATAAAAGCTATGGGCGGTAAAGGAAAGATCGCGCACTTCACTGGCTTTTTGGTTGATCCAAATACGACGCTAAGAATTAAGGCCGTAGAAAAAGCTGTAGCGGAGGCTGGGGGCAGCGTCGAAATCATTCAAGTTATTGCTGATATCGATGCTTATGAGCCAGCAGATGAAAAAATCAATGCATTTATGGCAGCCCAAGGCGGCGAAGTTGACGGTATCGTTACGACAGCTTGGGTTCCCGCGGTCGTGGCTTCGCAAGCATTGACGAACATGGGCGACAAAAGAATTAAAATGGTGGGTATTGACCATGATGAAGTTGTTTTGAAAGCTATTAAAGAAGGCTACGTGCACGGCACAATGCTTCAAAACCCCTATGGCCAAGGCTATATCGGCTCTTATGTTATGGACAAAATCAGAGGCGGGTGCACTTTCAAAGCTAATGCCCCCTGGAAATCAACGGCACAAACAGACCAGTTTATCGATTCAGGAACAGTGTTCGTAGATGTAAATGATGTTGATACATATGTAGACGCCATGAGAGGAATATCATTAAATATTCTGAAAACTTTCGATGGCGATTACTTAGATTGCTGAGCAGAATAAGGGGGAGAGACCTCTCCCCCTTTTTAACATACTTTTAAGACCATACCATGAAAACACAAATGAACAAAAAAATTCCAAATTTTGTATTTACAAACCAGTTTGGCTTGCTCTGTCTTGTCTTGATATTTATCGTCATATTTTCGTCTGTAACTGATGGTTTCACCTCACGCTTTAATATTTTCGCTTTATCAAGAGTAGTCGCTATCGATATTATGATAGGTCTTGCTATGATGGTCGTTATTTTAACAGGTGGCCTAAATTTAGCTCTTGGGGCTATAGGTGTATCTGCCGCGATGTTTGGCGGATGGTGTATGGAAACCATGGGGATACCTATAATACCCTCAATAATTTTGATATTAGGAATGGGCTCATTCTTAGGGTGGGTGAACGGTGTGATTACTGTAAAAACTGGGGTTCATAGCTTTATAGTAACTTTAGCTACAATGAGTATCTATTTCGGGTTTATGACTATGCTTACAGAAGCCGAAGCATTTAGACGGCTGCCAGAACAGTTCACCGAATTTGGATCACAAAAAATATTTAATAAGTATATTTCCCCTTTACTCTTAGTCAGCCTTACAACTTGTTGCATCCTATTTTACTTTTTTAAATACACTGATATCGGCCGAAAATTCATAGCCGCTGGTGCAAATCCTGAGGCCGCCGAATTATCGGGTATATCTGTAAATACGATGTTTATTTATTGCCATGTCCTTTCAGGTTTTCTAGGTGCACTAGCGGCAATTATGCTAACAACTCGAATAGGTGCAGCAATACCTTCGATGGCAGGACAGCTTGGAATGGACTGGCTCTTACCGGCTTTTCTTGCGCCGGTTATAGGCGGAACGCTTTTGTCGGGAGGAAAACTGTCCGTATTTGGAACGATGCTAGGTGCAGTGCTAGTTACTCTCCTTACCAATGGGCTCTACCTCATTGACGTTGGTGAGTTTTGGATTCGATTTTTCCTTGGAGTTATACTCTTAATCGCTGTCTTGCTCGATAAAACAAGAGAGTATTTTACATTAAAAAGCGTGATAGTATCTTGAATATTCAAATTGCGGCATTGTTAAAAAAAGATTGGTTTGGATTGCTCATTGTTGTCCTTCTTAGTGGTGCTTGCATTGCAATACTGAGACCAGCTTTCCTAAGCCCGTTTAATCTATATGTTTTGATGGTGAGTACGAGCTACATGCTAGTAATTGCATTAGCCCAAATGATAATAATTGCTATTGGCCAAATGAACCTATCCGTGGGAGCAATCGGGGGTTTGGTTGCCATATCATTTAGTGGACTGATGGAAGTATATCAACTTCCTGTTCCAATTGCAATTTTGATTGGATTGTTCATTGGTATTGGTTGTGGCTTTTTAAATGGATATATCACTGTAAAGTCTGGCATTTCGGCTTTTATAATCACGTTGGCAACATTATATATTTTCAAAGGAATAAACTTAGGTATTACAGAAGCCGAGCCCTTTTACAAAATCCCAGAATCTGTAAAAACTTTTGGTAACGCTAAAATAGGCAGCACCCCTATACCTTTTCTCATAGTCATTCCTGTGATTATAACAGTTTTAATGTGGATTTTTATGAATAGAACTGAAACTGGGCGCCATATGCTCGCTTACGGTAATAGTGTAAGCTCTGCGGAGTTAATTGGAATATCCTCATCAAAAGTTGTTATTACTGCTCATATTATTTCTGGTTTACTAGCTTCTATCGCTGGAATGTTAGTTGTTTGCAGGCTCCAGCTGGGAACCCCAAACATTGGTGATTCATGGCTTTTACCATCTTTTGCAGCTCCGGTGATAGGAGGGGCAATTTTAGCCGGCGGGAAAGTAGACGTTATTGCCACAGCTTTAGGAGTTCTAATAGTTGCTATAATTTCTCAGGCTCTGGTAATATTTAAAATCGATCCTTTTTTCGTACAAATTTTTCTTGGGGTAATGATTTTACTGGCAGTTTTTGTGAATCGTTATCGAGAATACAAGCAAGAAATTAGCAGAAAGATTTTTATCAGTGACTGATTTTTGTTTGGAAATAAGTTCTGTGAATAAGTCTTTTCCAGGAGTTAAGGCTTTAGATCTAGCTAACTTCAGGCTAAAAAAAGGATCAATTCATGCTCTGCTCGGAGAAAATGGCGCAGGGAAATCGACGCTTATTAAGATAATCACCGGTATCCAGAAGCAAGACAGCGGAAAATTGCTAATAAACAATATTGAAGAAACACTAAATACACCGAATGACGCCACAAAATTCGGCATCTCAGTAGTTCATCAGGAAAGAAATTTAATTAGACGGTTCTCCGTGGGAGAGAATCTAATGTTAAACAATCTCCCAAAAACGTCTTTGGGTCTAATTGATTATAATGAGATCACTGTTCAATCAAAAAAATGGTTGGAAATAATGGATTTAGATATTGATCCAAGCACCATAGTCTCCGAACTTACTGTGGCAAAAATGCAGCTGTGTGAGATTGCAAAAGCGCTGTCTCTAAAATCTCAAATTCTATTGCTAGACGAACCAACGTCATCACTGTCCCCTCAGGAATCTGAAAACCTGTTCTCTTTGCTGAAAAAGATTGTGCGTGATGAGGGCGTCAGTATAGTTTTTGTAAGCCATAAATTGGAAGAAGTATTTAATATTTGCGATGAGGTGACCGTTCTACGCGACGGTAAGAATGCCTGCACCTCAGAAAGCATCCAAAATTTAGATAGGAAAAAGCTAGTAAAGCTTATGATTGGTCGAGAAGAACAAATCTTCAAATCAAAACGTAAAAAAGATGGCGATAAGAATAAAATACTCGAGTTAAAAAATGTCAATACAGAGTTAGGTCATAAAGATATAAGCCTAGAATTAAATAGGGCCGAAATAATTGGTCTTTATGGTTTAGTTGGTGCCGGCAGAACAGAATTGGTGAAATGCCTCATAGGACTTAAAAAAATTATTTCTGGTGACGTAATAATCGATGGCAACAAGGTCATGATAGATTCTCCTAAGATGGCGCTAGAAAAATTTAAAATTGGATACATTAGTGAGGATAGAAAAAGAGAGGGGCTAATACTCATTCATAATGTATTAGATAATGCGAGTATAACAGTCTGGTCTCAAATCAAAAAAGCCATGGGCCTAGTAACGGACAATATGATTTCAGAAAAAGTAAACCCCTACATCAATCAGCTAGAAGTAAAAACGCCATCAAATTATCAATTGATCTCAAACCTATCTGGAGGAAACCAGCAAAAAATTAGTGTTGCGAAATGGTTAGCCGCTGGAACTGACATTTTAATAATAGATGAGCCAACAGTCGGAATTGATATCAAGACCAAAGCATACCTTCACAAACTCATCATTGAGTTGGCCGAAAAAGGGACGTCCATTATTTTGATATCCAGCGACATGCCAGAAATGATAAGTCTCGCAGACAAAATATTAGTCATGAAAAACTTCAGACTCAACGGAGTGGTAGAAAATGATCACGATTATGATTCTGTTAGTGGAAAAATAATGGAGTACATCCATCACTAATAGATAGTTGTGAGACACATATGCGCAATATTATGTGACATTCGCACCATGGGTTTCTACATCATAATGAGATTTTTGTGGTGTTTAATTTAATATTCCTCAATTTCGTTTTAGGCAAACAAGTTGTGAGCAGAGCCCTCAAATCTTTCAAGCACTAAGCGCATTTCTGAGAGGGGGGTAATTTGCAAAGAAGTGTGGTCAGGCCTTGTTGTAATTGTAACTCCACAGCGCCGATTTACGGTAGGCGACGCCCAATGTGTCGAACATTATGTTCTTGTCGCGTTTATGTTCTAGTCGCTTAACCCTCTTATGCGGCTCTTCGCTAGGATACAAAGGGGAGTTCCCCCCCCGGCGATAATTGGAGTGACGCAGGTTTGAAATCCATTGATATACTGAAAATTACGCCTTCTGCCTGACAGCACGTGTCCCAACGGTTGCTCCAAACCAGCTCTGCCGTGAGAAACTTGAAGAGCCTCTCACTTTTGGCGCAGGTCAGCGATAATCGCCCATGCATGCAGAAAATGCAGCGCCGCTGTTCTCTAGTTCACAGCGCAAAGATTGGCTGCCGTTTGTGCTCTTGTCCCGGCGATAAAATACTCAACCAGACCGCCCTGTTTATTATTTTCTTAGAAACACTGTCCAATGCTCCCCATGATAACATCTTTGTGATGTTATCCCGGTCAGGGCCAATGATTATTTTGTTACGTCACTGAATAAAATTGCGCACAAGTATCTCCCATTATTGCAGATTGCTCTGTTAAAGTTAGTTTTTCAACCCACTGGGTGACAATGCTCATGGTGGGTTGGTAGCCACTAGCAATAGTGCAGACAGGCCAATCTGACCCGATCATCAAACGATCTGCACCAAAGGCCTCTATAACGGTATCGAGATAAGGAACAAAATTCGAGGCGTTCCAATCTTTCCAGTCTCCCTCAGTGACTAACCCGGAAAGTTTACACATAACGTTTGGAAATTGAGAAATTTTCTCAATACCATCTTTCCATGCCTCCCAATCACTTCCATCCATAGCCGGCTTTGCTATATGGTCGACTACGAACGGCTGATTTTGAAACTTATTCACAAGCCTTATAGCAGCTGGTAGATGTATTGTGCGCAAGAGTAGATCATAAGTGTATCCGTATTCTTTTAAAATTGAGACCCCTTGCAGGTGGCCCCGGCTGTCTGCAAAATTAACATCGGGCCGGTCATGAATTAACATCCTAAATCCCTTCAATTTAGAATTTCCATCGTAACTTTCTAAAGATGCTTCAACATCGTCAGCACATAAATCTAGCCAACCAACCACCCCTTTGATGGAAAGATGGTCTTTGGCTAATTTCAACAGAAAATCTGTTTCTGCCACCACCTCTCTAGCTTGAACAGCTATTGAACCTTCCATGCCCATCGTAGCCATCAACGGGGCCAGATCATCAGGCATAAAATTTCGCTTCAGAGCGTAGAGATCATCGGACATCCATGTAAAATCAGCTGCGTCTTCAGTATAATTCCAGAAATGTTGATGTGCATCAATTTTCATTTATCATATCCAATCTTTAAATTATTAGTATGTGGTGCGCAGTTTTTAAACCCTAGTGCTTGGAGTTCATTCCAATCTCTAAAATGAAATTAAAAATTCCTGAGCCACTTAACGTTCGCAAACCCTTACGTTTAAAATACATTCTACGGTGAAACAAATAGTAAAGACTATAAATGCTGAAAATTTTTAAACTCATAAAGTATTTCCAAACATACAAGGGAGACGTAGCCAAATAATACGACTTTCTTGAAGATTCTATCGCTTGCTATTAGGGTTAGTGCTTAGTATACTACCATGGTAGCTGTCAAAGTAAATCAAAAATGTAAGTACGTACTTATGGCTTCGTTTGAAGAAGGTTTTACTAACCAAAAAATTGTAATGGACAAAAAATTGTCTGTTGCGGCTCAGGTGCACTCTCATCTTAGACATCTGATCTTGCGGCTTAACCTAAAACCGGGTGAAGCTCTGAGTGAGAAAGAATTATCGTTAAAGCTGGGTGTTAGTAGGACTCCGGTTCGAGAAGCTTTTATTAGGTTATCAGAAGAAGGTCTGGTCGACATTTTTCCGCAAAGAGGTACAGTTGTTGCACCTATAAGGATGGCGGAGATTAAAGAGGCCCAGTTTCTGAGGGAAATTTTAGAGACGTCAATTGTAAGACGCGCCGCAGAAAATATTCAACCAATTTTTTTGCGAAGGCTTGAGGCTAATTTGTTAGACCAGGAAAAATCAGTCAGCCGAACAGACTATACAGAGTTTATGGAATTAGACGAAGAATTCCACCATTTACTGTGCCTAAGCGTTTCATTGCCCCGCGCATGGCGGGTTGTTCAGGCAGTAAAAGGTCAGTTGGATCGCATGCGTTTCATGGGTTTGCCACAGCCTGGACATGCCGCACTTATGTT
>CEST01035154.1_pt1 | contig 11297 bp, 10 predicted proteins | sample 326921 | NCBI WGS metagenome assembly CEST01 (sample SAMEA2621509, study PRJEB7988) | marine metagenome | biome: marine biome (ENVO:00000447); feature: surface water layer (ENVO:00002042); material: "saline water (ENVO:00002010), including plankton (ENVO:xxxxxxxx)" | depth 5 m
TGGACGGTGATAATTTGAGTTTATATTTTAACACGTCTTCAGGTGTACAATTTAATGGAGTTTCTAACGTAATTAAAGCTGATTTACTTGCTTTAAATGGTATAGTTCATGTTGTTAATGAAGTAATTGGATTGCCAACAGTTGTTACTTTTACAACAGCAGATCCAAACTTTTCTACTCTAGTAAGTGCTCTAACAAGAGATGATCTGACTACTGATTTTGTAAGTATATTATCAATAGATTCAAACACTGATCCTGCCCCATTCACAGTATTTGCTCCTATTAATGAGGCATTCAATAGACTCCTTACAGAACTAGACATAACCTCCCTATCAGATATTGATGAGCCAACACTGGATGCAGTTTTAAAGTACCATGTTGTTGTAGGTGCAAATGTATTAGATTCTGAGTTAACAGATAATTTAACGATAACTACACTGGGTGGAGACATTACGGCTAATATTAGTGGTGGCGCTACACTAACTGATAGTTCAGGAAGAATAAGTGAAATTATTACTACGAATATTCAGGCAAATAATGGTGTAATCCATGCAATAAATAAAGTTATACTACCATAAAAAATTGACATACAAGAAAGTTTATTAGTACTGGTAAACTTTTTTTTGGTAATTACTAATTAATTAATCTATAGATTAAAATAGCTGTTCTTTTGGTTAAGGATTCAATCGTTTTTAAGTTTACAGTTTCTTTTGGTGTGTGTGCACCTGAACCCATAACTCCTAAACCATCTAAACAGTCAACATATTGAGCTACAAAAGAAACATCTGCAGCCCCTCGTTTTGACGGATCATATGCATTAACTCCAGATTGATTTAAATCTAAACTAACTTGATTTAGTTTATCTAATAGTTTTTTATTTCCCTGTGTTGGAAACATAGCAGGATAACTGTCAGTAAAAGAAATCACAGCTGAAGTCTGAGGTAAATTATTGGCAACTATTTCACGCATTTTAGCACGTGCATTTTCTTTTTGTTCCTCAGAGATAAATCGTAAGCCCCCTTTTACAATTGCTTTTTGAGATACTACATTGCTTTTTCCAAAGGCTTTACCTTTACTTAAAACTGCTTCTAAACTGACTTGGGTTCCTCCTAATATAACACCTGGATTAAATGTCAGGTATTTTTCTCCTTTTACCTTGTTATAAAATTCATTTAAAATTCTAGATAGCTCAAAAACTGCTCCTGCTCCAACTTTTTCACTAAAAATTCCAGAAGAATGTGCACGTTTTCCCTTAACCTCAACTTGCCAACCAGATGATCCCCTCCTAGCAATTGAAGCATTGTCAAATCCTGTAGAGGTCTCAAAACCCAAAGCTATATCACTCCTTTTTGCTGCATTAATTAAATCTTTTCTACTAATTGATAACGGTTTGCCAGTCGATTCTTCATCACCCGTAAAAGCAATAATTATTTGGGTATTGTTTAGTAGATTATTTTCAAAAAGTGCTTTTAAAGCATATAATATTATTACGTTTCCACCTTTCATATCGTTTCCTCCTGGTGCAATTGCTATAGTGTCATTTACTTTTTCAAACTCCTGAAAGGGGCTATCTTCTTCAAATACAGTATCTAAGTGCCCTATGAGTAATAATTTTTTTCCAGTAATATTTTTTGTTTTTTTTGTTTCTACAAATAAATGTCCAGATCTATTAACCTTTGATAAATCTATCCAGTTAGTTTGAAAATCAATTTGCTCAAAAGCTTCTCTAAAAACCATTCCTACCTGCTTCACTCCTTTGTGATTCATGGTTCCACTATTAATATTTACAATTTTTTCTAAAAAACTAATAGCTTCTTCGTTATTGATTTCTATAGTTTTTATAATTTTATTTTCAACTCTTGATATTTTTTGAGAAAATGTGGCAGATATATTGAATAAAAAAATGAATGTCACTACTTTAAAAATGAATGGATGTTTCATATATGGGTGTATTTGAATTAATCTCTTACTAAAGGTAATGTAGAACATCGTAATAATCCTTCTTGTTTGGCAATTTCTGCATAGGGAACTGCTTCTACCGTAAATCCTTTATCTTTGAGCCATGAATTTAGTCTAGTGAAGTTTTTTTCTGAGACGATAATGTCTTCAGAGATAGAAAAAACATTACTATTCATATGAAACATTTCTTCTTTAGATATTTCAAAGACATTCTCTTTACCAAAAAAATCTACCAACCAATTGAATTCTTTTTCAACTAAGAATCCGTTTTTGTGAAGAATTGCTTTGTCTTTTCCGATGGGTTGGAAGCAACAATCTAAATGTAATGCATTCTCTTTGGGTTTGTCATTAGATTTTCTTAGCTCAAAAGATTTAACAATTTTATGAGGAAATAAATTTCGTAATTCATCTACTGCATTGGTATTTGTTCTAGCGGTAATATAATCTGAATAATCTTTACCTGAATAAGTTCCTATAAAAATATAATTGTTCCATGGCATTACATCTCCACCTTCAACATGGCAATCTTCTGGTAATGTAATTCTATTTTGTATTGGTATTTGATGTAAGATATGATCTATTGCTAAAATCTCTTGATCTCTGTTTGGAAGTATATTAGCTCTAATAAATTTATCTTCAATTACAAAGCCGATATCCCTAGAAAAAATTTGATTATAGTTTTCTATAACTTTAGGTCGGTATACTTTTATACCATATTTTTTAAATACACTTAGAACTGAATCCATTTCTAGAATCATATCTTGTTCTTTAGGATAGGTTCCTGCTAAGACATGTATTTTACTTTTTGGATCGTAGCATTCTTCTAGAGTTGGTGTGGGACCATTATGAGAAGCTATCCCTAAAACCACAGCTCTTAACCGAGATGTTTCATTTTGAATATTTAAATGTAACATAAAAAAATATTAAAGAAAAATCTTTAAAAGGTATTAAAACTAAAAAACACGATTGAAAATAGAAATAATTTATTTTATTGATTTAACTAATTAAAAAAATACTTTTGTAGCGCACTATTTTCAATGTTTTGTGATCTACCTCTGCGAGATTTTTTTAAATTCTCTATGAGTTTCTCCTGTATAAATTTGACGAGGACGTCCAATAGGTTCATTTCTTAAACGCATTTCTCTCCATTGAGCTATCCAACCAGGAACTCTTCCAAGAGCAAACATTACAGTAAACATATCTGTGGGGATACCCATCGCTCTGTATATAATTCCAGAATAAAAGTCCACATTGGGGTATAAATTTCTGTCTATAAAATATTTATCATTTAAAGCTTCTTTTTCGAGTTCCTTTGCTATATCGAGTATAGGATCTACAACACCTAATTCTGTTAATATTTCATCAGCAGCAACTTTAATGATTTTTGCTCTAGGATCAAAATTTTTATAAACTCTATGTCCAAAGCCCATAAGTCTAAATGAATCCTTTTTGTCCTTAGCTTTCATCATATATTTTTTAGAATCACCTCCATCTTTTTTTATAGACTCTAACATTTCAAGCACGGCCTGATTTGCACCACCATGAAGAGGTCCCCATAGAGCAGATATTCCCGCAGAAATTGAAGCAAATAATCCTGCATGTGAAGAACCAACAATTCTAACAGTTGATGTAGAACAATTTTGTTCGTGATCAGCATGTAAAATTAAAAGCTTATTTAATCCTTTAACTAATACTTCGTTTTGAGAATATTCTTGATTTGGCTTATTAAACATCATCTTGAGAACATTTTCTACATATCCTAAAGAATCGTCACCATAATCAAGCGGAAGACCATTCTTTTTCCTGAGGGTCCATGCAACCAAAACAGGTATTTTACCAAGAACTTTTACAATATTGTTATATAGAGCCTGCTTACTTCTCTCATAATCAATATTATTATTTTGATCATTAGTTGGGTTAAAAGCAGTTAGAGCACTCGTAAGAGAGGACAAAACCCCCATTGGATGTGCTGATTTTGGAAATGCGTCTAAAATCTTTTTAATATCGTCATCTACAATACTCTCTTGAATAATATCATCGTGAAATTTAAGATATTCTTCTTTGCTAGGTAATTCTCCGAAAATTAGTAGATATGCCACTTCTAAAAAGCTAGCATTATTTGCCAAATCTTCTATATCATATCCTCTGTATCTTAGGATTCCTTTTTCACCATCTAAAAAAGTAATTTTACTCTCACAAGAGCCTGTGTTTTTAAACCCTGGGTCTATAGTTGTAATACCATTGGTTAATGTTCTGAGATTTTTAATATCAATAGATAGCTCATTTTCAGTTCCTTCTATCAATGGGAATTCATATGAATTTTCTCCAATCTGTATTTTTGCTATATCTGCCATATTCTATAAATTTTATTTTTTTCGAAGTCCAACAAAGATAGCTATTTTAGAGGGGTTTAAAAAAGCTATACTAGTTTTAAAAGATGAAAAAATAAAATTTAGAATAATAAAAAACCTCATACTAAATAGTATGAGGTTTTTTATTATTAGTAAAAACAAGGTCTATATATTGAATGCCTTTTCTTGTGGGAAATAAGCTATATTTCCCAGCTCTTCTTCAATTCTTAACAGTTGGTTGTATTTCGCCATACGGTCTGAACGCGAGGCTGATCCGGTCTTTATTTGACCACAATTTAAGGCTACTGCTAAATCTGCAATTGTTGTATCTTCAGTTTCTCCTGAACGGTGACTCATAACAGATGTATACCCTGCATTTTTAGCCATATTAACTGCATCAATTGTTTCAGTTAATGTACCTATTTGATTTACCTTGATTAGAATAGAATTAGCAATTCCATTTTCAATTCCACGAGATAAACGTTTTACATTTGTTACAAACAGATCATCACCTACTAGCTGAACTTTATGACCTACTTTTTCTGTTAAATATTTCCAGCCTTCCCAGTCATTCTCATCCATTCCATCTTCTATTGAAATAATTGGATAATTTGCTGCTAATTCAGCTAAATAATCTGCCTGTTCTTTACTAGATCTAATTTTCCCTGTTTCTCCTTCAAACTTAGAATAGTCATAGTTGCCATTAACATAAAACTCTGCAGCAGCACAATCTAGGGCAATCATGACCTCATCACCTAATTTATATCCTGCATTTTTTACAGCTAAAGCTATAGTATCTAATGCATCTTCTGTTCCTTCTAAAGTTGGGGCAAACCCTCCTTCATCACCAACTGCTGTTGATAAATTTCTATCGTGTAATACTTTCTTTAAATTATGGAAAATTTCAGATCCCATTTGCATAGCCTGAGAGAAATTTTTTGCTTTAACTGGCATTACCATAAATTCTTGAAATGCTATTGGTGCATCAGAGTGAGATCCTCCATTGATAATATTCATCATAGGTACAGGTAATGTTTTCGCTGATACTCCTCCAATATATCTGTACAAAGGCATACCTAATTCATTAGCTGCTGCTTTAGCCGTGGCTAATGAAACTCCTAGAATAGCATTCGCTCCTAATTTTGATTTATTGGGTGTTCCGTCAAGATCAATCATCATTTGATCTATTTTATTTTGCTCAAAAACAGAAAAACCAAGTAATTCCTGAGCTATTAAAGTATTCACATTCACTATAGCGTTTAAAACTCCTTTTCCCATATAATCGTTACCTCCATCTCTTAACTCTACAGCTTCATGTTCTCCAGTGGACGCTCCAGAAGGAACTGCTGCTCTACCTAAAATTCCATTTTCTGTTGTTACATCAACTTCGATTGTTGGATTCCCTCTTGAATCAAAGATTTGCCTAGCGTGAACGTTTATAATAATACTCATATTACTAAAATTTTAATTGTTTATTAATACAACAGCTAAATTACATAATATGGGCTAGTTTTATTTATAATAACATCAATTTATTACGAAAACGATTTCCCATAGAAAGAAAAATTGCGTGTAATTATCTGCAATTTAATTACAAAAAAAAACCCACTCCTAAGAGTGGGAAAAATTGCTATGAAAAAGAAAGTGATGTTAGACATCACCACTGTAAAAGTAACACATATTATTACATCAACAAACATAAATTAGAGAAAAAATTAAATAATCTCTAATATATTGTGAGATTTGTTATTTTTAGTAAATGAAAACATATAAAATATTAACATATGTTTATTTTTTTAAGTTTTCTATAAATTGATCAAATAAATATTCGGCATCATGAGGTCCAGGACTTGCTTCTGGATGATACTGAACTGAAAAACAATTTTTATTTTTTAAACGAATACCTGCAACAGTTTGATCATTTAAATGAATATGAGTTATTTCTATATCTGAATGTGCTTCAGCTTCTTCTCTGTTAATTGCGAAACCGTGATTTTGAGATGTTATTTCTCCCTTACCGGTAAGTAGATTTTTAACAGGGTGATTGATACCTCGGTGGCCGTTGTGCATTTTATACGTAGAAATTCCATTTGCCAATGCAATAATTTGATGTCCTAAACAAATACCGAACAACGGTAAATTTCTTTTAATAATTTCTGTTGCTAGCTTTTGTGCTTCTATCAATGGTTTTGGATCTCCAGGTCCATTTGATATAAAATAACCGTCTGGATTCCATAATTGTAGATCTTCAAAAGTTGCGTTGTAAGGGAATACTTTCACATATGCTCCTCTTTTTACAAAATTCCTTATAATATTTTTCTTTATCCCAATATCTAAAGCTGCAATTTTATACTCAGAATTTTCATCTCCAATAAAATAAGGTTCTTTGGTAGAAACTTTAGATGCTAACTCTAAACCCTCCATACTAGGAACTTCAGATAGTTGAATTTTTAACTCATCTATATTATCTATTTCGGTAGAAATAATTGCATTCATAGCTCCATGATCTCTAATATAAGATACCAATGCTCTGGTATCTACATCTGAAATGGCAACCAAATTATGTTTTACAAACCAATCTTTTAAATTACCATCAGAGTCTACTCTTGAGTGCTCAAAACTAAAATTTCTCACAATAAGCCCAGAAATTTTTATTCCATCAGATTCTACTTCTAGATTATTAACCCCGTAATTACCTATATGAGCATTCGTAGTTACCATAATTTGTCCAAAATAAGATGGATCTGTAAATATCTCTTGATACCCTGTCATTCCTGTATTGAAACAAATTTCTCCAGTTACAGTTCCCTCAATTCCAACAGATTTTCCATAAAAAATAGTTCCATCTGCTAATAAAACTAATGCTTTTTTTCGTTGTTGATATTTCATTGAATACGTATTCTAAATTTGGTGCTAAAAAACTTATGTAAAAATAAGGATATTTATTTTTAATTTAATTTTTTATCAAAAAAAAAGGCAACTGTTTAAGTTGCCTTTTTATAGAATTTTTTATTATTATATAATATCATCTAAATTACTTAGAACTGTCTTTAAATCATTGATACTTTTGAAGGAAAACTTATTCTTAGAATAGTACCTCAAAAGAGATTTTTTTTCAGTTTCATTACTTGAAAATGAATCCAAAATGAACTTTTTCTTTAATTTAAACTCTGTGATATTGTTTTCGTTAAGAATATAGTAAACTTCTTTGTGTATTAATTTATCATTTTTTCTACTTAACATAGGGTTAACTGATCCTTCTATTAATTTTACGCTATGGAAGTTTAAGATAGATACTTTATCGGATTCATAAATTACCTCAAAAACACGGCTACCAATTTCTGAATCAATTTTTTTAAATACTTTTCCAAGAATATTAATATTATCTATTTTTCTCATGTTGAGAACGAATATCGAGTCTTCCGATATTTTAGTCACAAGCCTATTAGTTCTTAAATTAAAATTAATATTATTTAAAGTAAACGTTTTATTGTCTTTTGACTTAACAATAACAGGGTAATTTTTCCAGTCTTCAAATAAATAAATAGAACCGTCTACTGTTCTTGGTGGATTAACGAATCTCATGGCAGAACCATAGGTTCCTGTCGGAGATGAATTACCTCCACTACCTGTTATTCCACTTAAAGCTAAAATATTATTGTCACTAACATTAGTAGGTGAACTCTGAGAGAATCCAATGTTAGCAATTAGGAGAAATAATATTGTTGTAATTTTTATTTTTTTCATTTTCATTTTCATTTTTATTTTTATTTTTATTTATACTTCTTATACAATGGTGTAAAATATAAAAAAAAGTTGCGTGATAAAACTTAATATATTACAAAAGTATAAAAAAAAAAGAGTAAGCTAAAATTTGCTTACTCTTTTTAACTTTTATTTAAATCTAAATTTCTACTCAGATTTATCTTCTTTTGATGTATCTACTGATTCAACTGAAACAACATCTTCTGTCTTCTTTCTTCTACCTCTACGGGTAGTTTTCTTGGTTTTTTGTCCTTTAGGATTATATAACTCATTATAATCAACTAATTCTACCATTGCCATAGGAGCATTATCTCCTTGACGATTTCCTAATTTAATGATACGAATATAACCTCCAGGTCTATCTGCAATTTTTAAAGAAATTTCTTTAAATAATTCTGTAACAGCAAATTTATCTCTAAGGTAACTAAAAACTATTCTTCTATTATGAGTTGTATCTGCCTTAGATTTTGTGATTAATGGCTCAACAAATACTCTTAGTGCTTTTGCTTTTGCAACTGTTGTATTGATACGTTTGTGCTCTATTAAAGAACAAGCCATATTCGCTAACATTGCTTTTCTATGCGCTGTTTGTCTTCCTAAATGATTAAATTTCTTTCCGTGTCTCATGACGTTTATTTTATACTTTCATCTTGCTCAACTCATTTTGAGGTGCAAATTATGAAAGGTTAATCTCTATCTAATTTATATTTTACTAAATCCATTCCAAAATTTAGTCCTTTAACATTAACTAACTCTTCTAATTCTGTTAATGATTTTTTACCAAAATTTCTGAATTTCATTAAATCACTTTTATTAAAAGAAACTAAATCGCCTAAAGTATCTACTTCTGCTGCTTTTAAACAGTTCAAAGCTCTAACAGAAAGATCCATATCAATTAATCTAGTTTTTAATAACTGACGCATGTGAAGTGATTCCTCGTCATAGGTCTCAGTTTGAGCAATTTCATCAGCTTCAAGGGTTATTCTCTCATCAGAGAACAACATGAAATGATGGATTAATATTTTAGCAGCTTCAGTTAATGCGTCTTTTGGATTGATTGAACCGTCTGTCTCTATATCAAAAATTAATTTCTCGTAATCTGTTTTTTGTTCTACACGAAAATTTTCGATTGCATATTTAACATTCTTGATTGGTGTGTAGATAGAATCTGTAAAAATTGTTCCTATTGGTGCTCCAGATTTTTTATTTTCTTCAGCAGGAACAAATCCTCTACCTTTTTCTATGGTAAGCTCCATGTTTATTTTCACAGACTTATCCATATTACAGATTACTAGATCTGGATTTAATACTTGAAACCCAGAAATATACTTTTGTAAATCGCCTGCAGTTAATTGATCTTGACCAGATAAAGATATTGAAACTGTCTCTCTGTCTAATTCTTCAATTTGCTTCTTGAAACGAACTTGTTTAAGATTTAAAATAATCTCAGTTACATCTTCAACGATTCCTTTAATTGTTGAAAATTCGTGCTCTACACCGTCAACTCTCAATGAGGTAATAGCAAAACCTTCCAAGGAAGATAATAACACTCTTCTTAAAGCATTTCCTACCGTTAAACCAAAACCTTGCTCTAATGGTCTAAACTCAAATCTACCAGAAAAATCTGTAGATTCTATCATAATTACCTTATCGGGTTTTTGAAAATTTAAAATTGCCATAGTACGTTTCTGGATTATTTAGAGTACAACTCTACGATTAATTGTTCTTTGATGTTTTCTGGAATTTGTAATCTTTCAGGGTTTTTAACAAATGTCCCTTCTTTTTTGTCAGCATTCCAAGTTAACCACTCATAGACGGAACTACTAGATGCCAAAGCATTTTCTATCGCTACTAATGATTTTGATTTTTCTCTTACAGCTACAACATCCCCTTCTTTTAAAGAATATGATGGTATGTTAACAATAGACCCATTGACAGTAATGTGTCTATGAGAAACTAATTGACGAGCTCCACTTCTTGAATTAGAGACTCCCATTCTATAAACTACATTATCCAAACGAGCTTCACATAGCTGTAATAAAACTTCTCCAGTAATTCCTTTAGATGAAGATGCTTTTTTAAATAAGTTACTGAACTGACGCTCTAATATACCATAAGTATATTTTGCTTTTTGCTTTTCCATCAACTGGACAGCATATTCAGATTTTTTTCCCCTTCTTTTAGCATTTCCATGCTGTCCTGGAGGATAATTTCTTTTTTCGAAGTTCTTATCTGCTCCGAATATTGCTTCGCCAAATTTACGAGCAATCTTTGTTTTTGGTCCTGTATATCTTGCCATTTCTTTTTTTATTATAATAGGGATTATGAATTAAGGCTTTCTCCTTCGATAATCTTATTCCTATCAATTAAAAATTAATTTATACTCGTCTTCTTTTTGGTGGACGACAACCATTGTGAGGTGTTGGAGTTACATCAATAATTTCAGTAACTTCAATTCCTGCGTTGTGAATAGCTCTGATAGCAGACTCTCTACCATTTCCAGGTCCTTTCACATAAACTTTTACTTTTCGTAATCCTGCTTCGTGAGCGACTTTAGAACAATCTTCGGCTGCCAATTGAGCTGCATAAGGGGTATTCTTTTTAGAACCTCTAAATCCCATTTTACCAGCGGATGACCATGAAATAACATCTCCTTTCTTGTTGGTTAAAGAAATTATAATATTATTAAAAGATGCTGTAACGTGAGCTTCTCCGATAGACTCAATGATTACTTTACGTTTTTTTGAACTTGTTTTTGCCATAATAATTTGGTGTTTAGCGCTAATTCTCTAGTAAATTGTGTTAAAAAACACGGCACACTAGTTAGTTAAAGCTATTTGTAACTTATTTTTTCTTGTTAGCTACTGTTTTTCTCTTACCTTTTCTTGTTCTAGAGTTGTTTTTTGTTCTTTGTCCTCTTAAAGGAAGACCAACTCTATGACGAATACCTCTCTGACATCCAATATCCATTAGACGTTTGATACTTAATTGTACCTCAGAGCGTAATTCACCTTCTATAGTAAAAGTTCCAACTTGTTCTCTAATTGCAGCGATTTGGTCATCTGTCCAATCTTGAACTTTAACACTTTCGTCTACTTTTGCATTTGCTAAAACTTCTTTAGCTCTACTGTTTCCTATACCAAAGATGTAAGTTAAAGCAATAACTCCTCTTTTATTCTTTGGAATATCAATACCTGCTATTCTTGCCATTACCCTTGTCTT
>CEST01012358.1_pt1 | contig 11179 bp, 7 predicted proteins | sample 326921 | NCBI WGS metagenome assembly CEST01 (sample SAMEA2621509, study PRJEB7988) | marine metagenome | biome: marine biome (ENVO:00000447); feature: surface water layer (ENVO:00002042); material: "saline water (ENVO:00002010), including plankton (ENVO:xxxxxxxx)" | depth 5 m
TGCAGTTCATCATAAGTCTTAAATAAATTTTTATTTGCGATTATCATTCCAATTCCAATAGCAAGGTTTATTGTTAATCCTATTGTAGTTATTAATAGGCTATCCCAAAGTGAGTTTTTTCCAAATGATAAAAAAGCTAGACCTGCGACCCAAGCAATTGTCCATCCCAGCATAATTTTTGTTTGTTTTTTCTGTTTTTTCATAATACGGTTTTGTAATGTTTACTTTACAAAGGTATGGAAATAACCACAGAAATGTAATGTTTTGTTTACTTTTTATAAATATTGAAAAACCTTACGTTAAGTTGAAGTTTAGAAACAGCTGAGTTGATAACAAAGAAATTAGACATACACCAAGAGAGTGGTTTATTGCTTCTTTGAAGGCCATTGAACAAGCTATATCTTTATTAGATAGCGAAGGGGTTGTTAATTATAAATATAGTCAGGAGGATGAGGTTATTGTGAGTAATATAAACCACGTGCGAATTGAAATTAAAAACTACAATGTAAATGAAAAAAGTATTTTTACTTGGAATAATTTTGTTCTTGTGTATTTATTTTTTGCTGTATTATGTTATCCAGTTTTAATCCTAGGGTTTCTATCATTTACTTGACAGTAAAGCCTCTAAAAAATTATTGACGAAAAATCATTTTTATATTTTTTAATTTCACCATTTGCCTTTATTGGATTTATTCTTTTTTTTAATATTAAGAAATGGAATAGCTGGAATGATATGGGTGCTATTTTTTGGTCATCCAATTTATCTAATATTGAGATGGGGAAAAAATTAATAACCCCCTATAGTATAAAACCTTTGCAGAAGTGTGAGGGTTTTTTCTTTTTAAAATTCCTCTTTAGAACAGATCTGTTTGCACAACACAAGTTGTTAAAGAGTGTAAAAGGCAAAGGAACATAAGTGTCTGTAAAAAGCCTGTCAATTTTTAGTAGTTTTATTTTGTTCTTTGAGTTGTGTGTTGTTTAGGAGATAAAAGCTAATTGTGCGTCAAAAGCCCATAAAAAAGCCCCTACATCTCTGTAAAGGCTTCATTTTTCTTGTGGTCCCACATGGACTCGAACCATGGACCACCTGATTATGAGTCAGGTGCTCTAACCAACTGAGCTATAGGACCGGCATTGTGGATGCAAAAATAGTGTGTTTTAGTCTCTACACAACCTTTTTTTAACTTAATTACGTTCTTGACATAATTCTACCAATACACCATTGCTAGATTTAGGGTGTAAAAACACGACCCATTTATTGTCTGCTCCTATTTTTGGTTCTTCATTTAAAACCACAAACCCCTCTTTTTTAAGGCGCTGGGTTTCGCTCTTAATATCATCTACCGCAAAGGCAATATGATGCATCCCCTCCCCTTTTTTGTCAATAAATTTTGCAATTGCGCTGTCTGGATCTGTTGCTTCCAATAATTCTATCTTGCTCTCTCCGCAGGTAAAAAAAGCAGTGTTTACTGCCTCCCCAGCCACTTCTTCGGTTTTATAGTGGGGATGCCCAAGTAGGGTGCTGTAAATTTTTGTGGCTGCCTGCATGTCTTTTACGGCAATACCTATGTGTTCTATTTTGCGCATAATTGTTGTTTTTTTCTTCTGAAATGTAAACGCCCAACCAGTACTTTAGAGAATTAATTGCTTGCAGACATTTTAGAAACGTTTCAAAAATAACAATTACCCAGCAACCAAAATAGCTCCAATACCATTAATTGTAGTACTTTTGCCATATGATAGAAAGTAACAGACAGAAAAAAATTGCAGGAGTGCTTCAACAAGACCTTGCTAATGTATTGCAAAACAAGCTTAGAGAAGCAGGGCAATCTGGAATTTTAATTTCAGTAAGCAAGGTGAGTGTCACCACAGATTTATCTATTGCAAAGGTGTATGTAAGTGTTTTTCCGTCCACAAACGCCAGAGAGATCACCGCAGAGCTCAATGCCATTAAGCCAAAAATCAAACACGAAATTTCCCAGCTCACAAAGCACCAGCTTCGCAGAATGCCAGAGCTTACGTTTTACAACGATGACTCTTTAGATTATATAGAGAAGATCGAAGATGCCGTAAAAGGAGAAGAAAACCCAATACAAAATCCAGACTTACTTCCAAAAAGAAGAAGATCATAAGCCATTGAATGTCTCGCTGTACATCGCTAAGCGGTATCTTTTTTCATCCAGCAGCAGCAACGCTATAAACATTATCACCCTTATTGCCGCCACAGGAGTTGTGGTTGGCTCTTTGGTACTATTTATTGTTCTCTCTGGGTTCTCTGGGCTTAAAGAGTATAGCCTTGAGTACACCAACATCTTTGACAGCGATTTAAAGGTATATCCAGCCACCGGCAAAACAATCTTATTTACACAGGCACAAAAAAAACAGCTTGAGGCTATTCCAGAAATATTCGCAGCCTCTAGAGTTGTAGAAGAGCGTGTATTTATACAGTTCAAGGGCAAGAATGACATGGCCTATATTAAAGGGGTTGACGCCCAGTATGATTTGGTAAACCCAACAGATAGTATTCTTATTACAGCCTCTTGGCTAGCTCCAAACAAAAATGAAGTTGTAATAGGGTATGGCATCTCACACAAGCTAGGGCTTGGCGTAAGAGATTACAGCGGGCTATTGGAGCTGTTTGTCCCCAAGCCAGGCAAGGGGCAAATTGATGTCTTAAACCCTTCAAAAGATTTTAGTAAAGAGCGCGCAGTTGTTTCTGGGGTTTATTTTGTAAACGAGGAACTCAACAGTAAATACATCTTTAGCGATCTTGCCTTTGCAAGACGATTGCTAAGCATGGACAGCACTAAAATTTCTGCACTAGAGATTAAACTCGCTCCCGAGGCATCAGAGATGGCGGCAAAGAAAAAAATTATAACTGTTTTTGGAGAAGATGTTGTTGTAAAAACACGCATACAACAAAATGATGCGCTCTACAAAATGCTAAACACAGAAAACATAGCGGTGTACCTTATCTGCACCTTGATTATGATTATTGCCTTGTTTAATGTCATTGGCGCCATTATTATGATGATTCTTGACAAGCGAAAAAACATCAAAACCCTGTATAACATGGGGGCAAGCATCAAAGAAATAAGAAAAGTGTTCTTTTTACAAGGTGCGGGTATAACATTTTTAGGAGGGGTGCTTGGTATTGTTTTGGGCGTATTTGTGGTTTGGTTACAGGTACACTTTAAGTTTTTACACATAACGCCCAATCTGCCCTATCCCGTTAGCCTTTTATTCTCAAATGTCATTATTGTATTTGTTACCATTTCTGTATTAGGCCTTTTAGCTGCTAGAATTGCAGCCAGCAGAGTTCGTGAAGAGCTTTTAAACTAGTGCTACACAAATTGAAAATCTCCAAAGGTTTCTAACACCTCGTCAAAGGCCTTAAAGACGTCTTGGCTTTGATCACTGGTGACCATTTTCATACGGTATTCTTTAAAGTGTGGGATGCCTTTAAAGTAGTTGGTGTAGTGTCTTCTAGTTTCAAAAACACCTAAAACCTCTCCCTTCCAGTCTATCGCCATTTGCAAATGACGTCTTGCTGCCTCTACTCGCTCTTGCATGGTAGGGGGCGCGGCATGAGTTCCTGTTTCAAAAAAATGCTTTACTTCTTTAAAAAACCAAGGGTAGCCAATACTTGCGCGGCCAATCATGGCGCCATCCAGCCCATATTCATCGCGCATAAGCAGGGCTTTTTCTGGGGTGTCTACATCTCCATTACCAAAGACAGGAATGTGCATGCGCTGGTTGTTTTTTACCTCAGCAATAGGGTGCCAATTAGCCTCTCCTTTATACATCTGTGCTCGGGTTCTGCCGTGTATAGAAATAGCCTTACAGCCCACATCTTGCAGGCGTTCTGCTACCTCAACAATTCTTATAGAGTCATCATCCCAGCCTAAACGAGTTTTTACCGTAACAGGAAGTTTGGTGTGTTTTACCATGGCCTCTGTCAAAGAAACCATTAAGTCTATGTCTTTTAAAATACCCGCACCTGCGCCTTTGCTAACTACTTTTTTTACAGGGCACCCAAAATTAATATCTATGATGTCTGGACCACTGGCTTCTACAATTTCTACGCTTTTAAGCATTGACTCTAAAACAGCGCCAAAGATTTGAATGCCTACTGGCCGTTCTTTTTCATATATATCAAGCTTCATTACGCTTTTTGCTGCATCACGAATAAGGCCCTCGCTAGAAATAAACTCTGTGTACACTACATCTGCTCCTTGCTCTTTGCAAAGCGCCCTAAATGGGGGGTCACTTACGTCTTCCATAGGCGCAAGCAATAACGGAAACGCTCCAACATCAATATCTCCAATTTTAGCCATGTGTAGTCCCCAAAAATATGGGTGTGTTTTTAAACGTTAATTCTATTGCAAAAATAGTAAAAATTTATTCTGAAACTTTAAAAAGCAAAGCCATTGCTTTTATTTCAATCTATCGCCCTCGTCTGTAGTTGTGGTGCGATTGTTGTCTTTAAGTTTTGCGTTTCCAAAATTGTAGCTAAAACTAAGTCGAAACAAGCGCGATTCTGCTCTTGCAAAATAGCTATTGTCTTGGTTTGCGTACCGAGAGCTTACAGGAATGTTGTTGGTGTTAAAGATGTCGTCCACCCCCAAGGTAACGCTGGCTTTTTTGTCCCACAACTCTTTTCGAACCGAGGCAGAGAAATTGAACTGGTTTTTATAATTAAACGAGCCAAAAACAAGGTTTGATATATACACGGCGGTAATATCACTAGAGAGCCCTAGGGCTTCAGAGAGAACTAGACCGCTATACATTTGCCCGTAAAATCCATAGGTGTTTGTAATGGCGGTTTCTTGACTGCTCTGTAAGGCAAAAAACTCATTTTGTATAAAATACCCAGAAGTAACTACTTGAAAATACCACCAAGAACTTAGCGGCTTAGCAAAAACCAAGTCCAGGCTGTACTGGTACTCTTGTATTAGGTTTGTGTCAATGTTTTGCAGTGTGCGCGTATTGTTGTTTTGAAACCTCAACTCCTCTAAGGGGTTTTTTACATGCCAATAATATGCCTCCAAAAACCATGTGTTTTTATAGGTATAGCTAAGGGTGTATTTTGAGTCTATTTCAGGGACTAAATCAGGGCTTCCGTCTGTAAAATTATTCTCATTTATAAAGTACCTAAAAGGGTTTAAGCTCTCGTATTTTGGCCTGGTAATCGATCTTGCATAGCTCATTCCAAAACTGTTATCGTCATTGGCACTATACAGTAGCGACCCCCTTGGAAACAGCTCAAAATAATCTTGTGTATTTACTAGGCCCTGTGTTTTTGATATTCCCGTAACATCTGTTTGTTCTGCTCGCAGGCCAAGCTCTAAGTTCCATTTTGACCACTCTTTTGAAAAACCAACATAGGCTGCAAAAATATTTTCCTCATATTCAAAAGCGTCCGTGAGGCTATTATTAAGGCTTGTCTGCCCCTCAAACACATCAAAGAAATTTACAGCGCCACTTGTATTAACGCCGCTATACTTTACACCGCTCTCCAGAGCCCCAGAGAAGGCGGGGGTGCTTAAATCAAACTGCCCTGTTGCTATGATGCTTTGTTGGTTTCCTGCTGTTGTAAAAGCATTGCTTCTAATGGGCGCGCCGTCTGCTAAAAAATAATTTGTAACAACCTCTTGATTTCTGTCTGCATTGTAAGAGACATAGTTGGCCTCTGCAACCAATTGAGCTCCCGCTGTGTTTATTTTCCAGGTATGGTTAGCGTTAAACGCCAAATTAGATGTGTTTCTCTGGGAGTTGCTCGCGGTAGTAAAGGTGGAGTCTAGCTGTTGTTGCGCATTCGTGTTTAATGAATTTGCGTTGTTAAAATAGGTTTTGTTTGGTGATACAAAAACATTGGCGCTTAAACCAAATGAATGCTTCTTGTTGGCTGTTATATCCAGCACAACATTCCCTTGATGCGCATTGCTTTTTGTTTCTCTTGTAAAGAAAGAGTCTCTGTAGCCGTCTATAGTGACTTCGTTTTCGTCAAAAAAGCGGGTGTTGTTGTCGTCTTCTTTATATTCTTTTCTGGGTGAAAAAGAGTAGCTCCCGTAAGCATTTAACCAATCATTTTTATAAAAATGTGAAGTCCCTATTCTATATTTTGAATATACGGCGTGCTCATACGTGCCGCTTACGGCTCCTTTGTAGCCAACAGCAATTGCCCTTGTGGTGTTGATGTTAATAACCGTTGCTGCGTCGGCATCATATTTTGAAGATGGGTTTGTGATAACCTCCACAGATTTTATTAGTGATGCGTCTGTGCTGCCTAATAAAGATTGTATTTCTTGGCCAGAAAGATACACGCGCTTATTGTTTATATATAACACTGGCGTGCTATTTTTTACTGAAATACCCCGCTCTAAAACAACAACTCCAGGAGTTCTTTTAAGAACATCTATTGCGCTTCCTGTTGCCACCGATGTGTTTTCAATATTAAAAGTAAGCCGCCCTGGGCCTTTTTGAATCGTAGGTCTTTTAATAATAATTACAGCTTCCTCAAGTGTTTCATTACTTTCATGAAGCACCAAAGACCCAAGTGATGTATTTGTTTTAGGGTTTATTTGTTTTGTAAGGGTTTCAAAGCCAACAAAGCTAAAGTTTACTGTATAGATTGCGGTGTCTTGAATGAGAATGCTAAAGTTTCCAGAGTCATCTGTGGTGGTCCCTTTGGTTGACAAAACTCCTGAAGCATCGTTTTTAATGTCAAGCTCCTGAACCAAGACCGTTACAAAAGAAATTGGAGCGTTATCTTGGTCAATAATCGTACCGCTCAAATTAATTTGTTGAGCAGTCACAGCAAAAGTGCTTAGCGCAAAAAGCAAAAGTGCTTTTTTAATCGTAACCCACAAAACGCTTGGGCTGAAGCAAGAAGAGGCTATGTTGGGTTGCATATAAAAAAACTTGGGGTCATGGCGCTTAAGAGCAATTAATTAATTGCTATACAAATATGCCGATTTCTAAGCAAACTACTTCACAGTTAAGCAAAAAATCGATTAAAGGTAACATGTGTACATGATGCCCTTTTGTGGTATCTTTACATCCTCAAATTTGCTTGAAGCGCTTGCAAATTATTGTTTTGAAACAGGAAGCTACATGAAGAACATACGCAATTTTTGCATTATTGCCCATATTGATCACGGTAAAAGTACCCTGGCAGACAGACTACTAGGCGCTACGGGTGCCGTTACAGAGCGTGAATCTCAAGCGCAACTGCTTGACAATATGGATATAGAACGTGAACGTGGTATTACCATCAAGAGTCACGCCATCCAAATGAACTACACCTATAAGGGCGAAGAATATGTTTTAAACCTAATTGATACGCCCGGTCACGTAGATTTCTCATATGAAGTTTCTCGCTCTATAGCAGCTTGTGAAGGGGCTCTTTTGGTGGTAGACGCAGCACAAAGCATCCAGGCGCAAACTATTTCTAACCTATATCTTGCTCTAGAAAATGACTTAGAAATTATTCCTGTGCTTAATAAAATAGACTTGCCATCGGCAAGTCCAGAAGAGGTAACAGATGACATCGTTGATCTGCTGGGGTGCGACCCAGAAGAAATAATCCCTGCCAGCGCAAAAACGGGTATCGGTATTACAGAAATACTAACCGCTATTATAGAGAGAGTGCCTGCGCCAAAGGGTGTCAAGGAAGAGTCTTTACAGGCGCTAATTTTTGATTCTGTGTACAACCCCTTTAGGGGTGTTGAAACCTACTTTAGGGTTTTAAACGGAGAGATTAGAAAGGGACAGCACATAAAGTTTATGGCTACCGGAAAAACATATTACGCAGATGAGGTCGGTACGCTTAACTTGACTCAAACACCAAAAAAAGTAGTTTCTACAGGAGATGTTGGATATCTTATAACAGGTATTAAGGAGGCTAAAGAAATAAAAGTGGGTGATACTATTACAGACGCCAAAAGCCCCACAACAAACATGATTGAAGGATTTGAGGATGTAAAGCCTATGGTTTTTGCAGGTATTTACCCCGTAGACACAGACGATTATGAAGAGCTGCGTGCTTCCATGGAAAAACTACAGCTTAACGATGCCTCCTTGGTTTTCATACCAGAAAGCTCTGCGGCCTTAGGATTTGGTTTTAGGTGTGGGTTTTTGGGGATGTTACACTTAGAGATCATCCAAGAGCGCTTAGAACGCGAGTTTGACATGACCGTAATCACAACAGTACCAAACGTTTCTTATAACGCATACACAAATAGAGAGCCAAATACTGTTCTTTTGGTTAATAACCCTAGTGATTTGCCAGACCCCTCTAAGCTCAACCGCATGGAAGAGCCATACATTAAGGCTACTATAATCACAAAATCGGATTTTGTTGGTAACGTAATGTCTTTGTGTATAGAGAAGCGTGGGCAAATCACCAACCAAACCTATTTAACTACAGAGCGGGTTGAATTGACCTTTGACATGCCTTTAGCAGAGATTGTGTTTGATTTTTACGATCGGTTAAAAACTGTTTCAAAAGGGTATGCTTCTTTTGATTATGCGCCAATTGGAATGCGTGAGTCAAGGCTCGTGAGGCTTGATGTCTTATTAAATGGAAATATCGTAGACGCTTTGTCTTCTTTATTACACCAAGACAATGCCCAAGATATTGGTAAAAAAATGTGTGAAAAATTACGTCAACTTATTCCAAGACAACAGTTTGACATCCCAATACAAGCTGCAATTGGCGCTAAAATCATTTCTCGTGAAACTGTAAAGGCTGTCCGTAAAGATGTAACAGCAAAATGTTATGGAGGTGACATTTCAAGAAAACGTAAGCTTCTAGAGAAGCAGAAAAAAGGAAAAAAACGCATGCGCCAAGTTGGTAATGTCGAGATTCCACAAGAGGCGTTTATGGCCGTACTAAAATTAAATGACTAATTAAAAAGGGGCTCAATGAGCCCCTTTTTAATTTTAAGCTTTTTATGTTTTCTAGTTACAAGGGAGTGCGTCCAACAGGGCCTCAAAAGTGTCTTGGTTTGTCTGTGCACAACCATTATTTATAAACACCTGTAATGCCTCTTTGTATTGGTTACAGTTTTCTGTAGAGGGGTCATCAGCGTATGCGTCTGTTGCCGTGGCCAAGTCTGCGGTTGTGGTTATGCAGTTTATAACTGCTGCGTCTTGATCATCACAAGAGCCAAGTGATAATACTGCACATATTACTAGAAATATTATTTTTTTCATGTCGTATTATTTTTTGCTATTGGCTAAATATAACCCTAATTATTGAATATCGCGACACCAGCCACAAAGGGGCTAAACACCCTTAGGGCAAAGCAACATATCAAGGACAAAAAACAGAGGCTTCTTAGGCTTCTTCTGGAGACTCTTCCTTGTTGGAAATCATCACGTCTTCAAAATCCATTGGCCTTCCTAGATAAGCAATTGTCGTATTTTGATCAATTACAATTTCTTTTAAATTATCAATAAGCGCAATCACACCCTCTGTGCTTTTTACAAACAAGGCGATGGCGTCTTTGTTTTGATTAATTAAATTAATAGCACCAGTAAACACTGCCTGGTTGGAAACTTCAATCTCTTGAATAGACGGGTATTCTTCTGCAACACGGGTGAGCTCGCCATAATCATGTGTGGAACAAAAAAGATCGCTCTCTTTGGTTTTGTTGTTCTTTAATTCTTCTGTGGTTATTAACCTGTAGGTGCCGTTTTGGCCAAAATCTTTTTCAAACTTAGCCATGGCCTGACGATTAATGGCATCATTTGCTGTCATTGCCAACAAATACCCCATGTCACTTAATTCAATGTTGTCGCTTAGGTCGTCATTATAAATGTTTGCAGACAAGGCGTCAAGACCTAGCTCTTTTGCTTTTTCAACATTTATTCTATTGCTGTCTACAAGCACTACGTGTCTGTCGTTTTTTTGAAGATATGCGGCTATAAGTCTTGACACTCTAGAACCTCCTATAATCATTATTCCTTCGCTCTTTTTTAAGAATACGCCCAATAAAGAAGCTACCAGTCTTGCTGTAGTTGCGTTTAACAAAACAGTAACCAGCACCAATCCAAAAACGAGAGGGGTTATGTATTCTGCACCTGGAACACCTAGTTCAACCAGTTTAGTGCCAAATAAAGAAGCAATACCTGCCGCAACGATTCCGCGAGGGCCAACCCAACTAATAAACAGCTTTTCTTTTGTGCTAAGGCCAGATTTTGCGGTGCTTAAAAAGACGCCTATAGGCCTCACAATAAAAATAATTACCGCAAACAATATTGCTGTTTTCCAATTATAAATTAACAACAAGTCTTCTACGCTAATATTAGCAGAGAGTAAAATAAACAAAATAGAAATCAACAATACACTTAATGATTCTTTAAAGTATAGTAGCTCTTTTAGGTTAGGCAAGTCGCTGTTTCCTAAATACATCCCCATAATCACTACCGCTAGCAGGCCAGATTCGTGAGCAAATAAATCACTTAGCACAAAAATGAGTAGCACCATAGACAACGAGGCCACGTTTAACAAATAGTGAGGAATCACCTTGCGTTTTACAGCGTGGTACATTGCAAAACCTCCTGCTAAACCAAACGCAAACCCAATCACGATAATTTTTCCAAACTCTGTTAGCGCGTGCTTGGTATAGCTTCCTCCTTCAGTATGACCCCCTGCAGCAGCCTGGTCAAGACCCTCCAGGGGTATGTTCACGCTTATAAACCCAAAGACCAAAACAGCCACCAATGCTCCTATTGGGTCAATTAAAATACCCTCCCACTTTAATACTGCTGAAACATCCTTTCGTAAAGGAATGTTTCTTAAAATTGGTGTAATTACAGTAGGGCCCGTAACAATAATAAGACCAGAAAACAAAAATGAAATTTGCCAATCAAGGCCGAAAAAGTAGTGTGCGGCAACTCCAGCGCCAAAAAACGTTACAATAGATCCAAGACTAATGAGCTTGCCAATAACGCCGCCAACTTTTTTAATTTCTCCCATTTTAAGAGTTAGTCCTCCCTCAAATAAAATAATTCCTATTGCTAAAGAAACAAAGTAAAACAGACTTTCACCCGGGAAGAAGCCTTTTTGGGTATTCCATATTGGTTGTATCCACTGGGTGCCGTCTTCAGAATAAAAAGTAGACAAAGGCCCTACGGCTAAACCAATTAAAATAAGTGGTAAAATGGCAGG
>CEST01023656.1_pt1 | contig 11162 bp, 9 predicted proteins | sample 326921 | NCBI WGS metagenome assembly CEST01 (sample SAMEA2621509, study PRJEB7988) | marine metagenome | biome: marine biome (ENVO:00000447); feature: surface water layer (ENVO:00002042); material: "saline water (ENVO:00002010), including plankton (ENVO:xxxxxxxx)" | depth 5 m
CAGTGTTTACGCCCAGGGGCCAATTTTTATAGATGGTCCTACAACCCCCGTTCCTTTGCTAACAGTTAGTATGTGGATAAGCGTTCCTTTTATGCTGCTGGGTGATGCTATGCCACATGTGGCGGTGCTATGGGTCAATCAGATTTTTGACTGGGTCTACTTTGTTATTGAGAAATTAGAGAAACTGCTACTCCTGTGGGCTGATCTATCCCTGAATTAGTTTGGCCATTTTAGCACTCAATTCTTCCTGACTTACCAGCTCAAATTCACCTTCATAGAAGATATGAATTTTTCCATTTTCCTCTGAAACGGCAAGCGCCAATGCGTCCGTACGTTCCGAAATACCGGCTGCCGCACGATGACGAAGTCCAAATTTTGAAGGTAAATCACTGCTCTCGCTTAAGGGTAATACCGCGCCCGAGGCAATGATTTTATTCTTAGAAACGATGGTAGCACCATCATGTAAGGGTGCATTTTTAAAGAAGATACTTTCTAGTAGAATTCGACTCAAAGCACCATCTATATGGTGCCCTGTTCCGGCAAAACTCCCCAAGGGATCTCTACGTTCAATAACGATCAAGGCACCTACTTTATCTTCTGCAAACGCTGCTGCAGCTCCTACAATCGCGTCAATTGTGCGCTTATCTGTTCCCTCCGTAGTACTCATGTTCAGCATATTTCGTATTCCTTTTCTTCTGGAAAAGGTAGCGGATCCAATAACGAGCAGAAACTTACGGATCTCTTGTTGAAATACGATGATTAAGATAATAAGGCCAGCTCCCATAAATGAACCTAGAATCTCACTAAGCAGACGCATTTCCAAGAGTTGAACTAAGCTGTATAATAGGTATATAGCGACCATTCCTAAAAGAATTCGTATCGCAGAAGTCCCGCGTAACAAACGATAAATCTGATAAAGCAAAAAGGCTGCAATCAGAATGTCTAAGGCATCAAGTATCCCAAAGTTTAGCGCTCCCATATAGGCAGTAGATGGTCTATGCCTTGCGGCATTAAATGAGTAAACAAGGTAACAGTTTCTGTGGCTTCTTTCACGTCATGTACGCGCAGTATCTGTGCTCCTCCTTGGAGTGCCGCCATGTGTAGGGCAGTAGTTCCATTTATACTTTGCGCTGCGCTACTCTCCAAAGGCTTGTAAACCATGCTTTTTCGTGATATACCCGTTAGAATTGGACGACCTAGAAGCTGAAATGCTTTGAGTTCACGCAGCAACTGGAAGTTATCTTCTAGAGTCTTCCCGAAACCAAACCCTACATCAATGATGGTGTCGTGAACTCCCAACTCGTGAATCAACGGTAGTTTCTCGCTGAAGAATTTAACAATGTCTGTAGTCACATTTTGATAACTCGGGTTCTTTTGCATGTTAGCAGGGTTTCCCTGCATGTGCATCATAATGTAAGGGCATTTGTGTTGTGCAGCGGTCGCATAGATCTGTGGATCTAAATTTCCTCCACTAATGTCATTAATCATATGGGCACCAGCATTTATAGCCTTGTCTGCAATGACTGAACGGAAAGTGTCTACTGAAATGAAGGTGTTTGGAAATTCGGTCATGACCTGTGCAACGGCAGGAATGACCTCTTTTAGTCGGTCCCATTCTTCTTCTTCTGACACCAAATCAGCACCTGGCCGTGATGAGTAAGCGCCAATATCTATAATTTTAGCACCTTCTTTAAGCATGGCTCTAGCCTCTCGGGCCGCGTCATCCGGGGCAGAGAATCGGCTCCCTGTAAAAAAGGAGTCTGGTGTGATATTTAATATCCCCATTACCCAGGGTGTGGATAAGGTGTGAATTGTCCCTTGGACCTTCAGTAAAAACTCAGGCATTGTCTCCGTATCTTCGTTATAGAAGCAAAGCTAACAAATGAATACAGCTGACCAATTCGATGTCGTACTATCTAAATGTCACGGCCTCTTTGAAAAAAAAGGAAAAGACTACGGAACTGCATGGCGCATCTTACGCCTGCCGTCCCTTACTGACCAGATATTTATCAAGGCGCAACGCCTAAGAAGTATTGAGCAAAAAGGAGCGCAACTGGTAGATGACCCTTTAGAGGGAGAATTTATAGGTATACTGAATTATAGTATTATGGCACTTATTCAGCTTGAACGGGGTGTCGCTGAACAACCAGATATGGATTGGAAGCAAGCCAGTGATGCCTATCTCGAGAAAGTAGAGGAGGCGAAAGACCTCATGTTGCGTAAAAATCACGACTACGGAGAAGCTTGGAGGGACATGCGTGTTTCAAGTTTTACGGACTTGATTATTCAAAAACTCTTGCGCGTAAAGCAGATTGAGGACAATCAAGGAAGGACCTTAGTAAGCGAAGGGCTGGAAGCCAACTATTTAGACATGGTGAACTACAGCGTATTTGCTCTAATCATGTTTATGGAGAAATCCAATTAATAAAATTACTTTATGTTCAAATCATTTCTAACTAGACTTACTCAATTCCTTGTCGGTGGACTGTTTATATTCTCAGGCCTGGTCAAGATGAACGATCCTGTAGGTTTTAGTTTTAAGCTTGAAGAATACTTTAGTTCGGAAGTGTTGAACTTACCTTTTTTAGAGCCACTTGCTTTGCCGTTGGCAATTATTTTGGTGATTGTTGAAGTTTTATTAGGCGCCGCATTGCTTTTGGGTTTTTGGAAAAGATGGGTGTTGATACTGCTGAGCGCAATGATTGGGTTCTTTACCTTTTTGACTTTTTGGAGCGCATATTTTAACCAGGTAACGGACTGCGGTTGCTTTGGCGACGCAATACCACTCAAGCCATGGGAGAGTTTTTACAAAGATGTTATTCTATCGATACTAATTCTAGTATTGTGGTGGGGTGAAAGTAGAATTTTCAGTGGTTGGCCCAAGCTTCTTGTCCAAATCAATCTTGTAGCCATACCCGTTTTGTGTGCATGGTTTAGTTATCACGTGATCAATCATTTGCCCGTAGAGGACTTTCGTCCCTATGCAGAAGGATTGAGTATAGCGGAAGGAATGAAGCCCGCTGAGGAGCTTGGTCTCGAGCCTCCCCAATACGAGGTGGTCTACACCATGGAAAATGCTGCGGGACAGCGCCAGGAAATAACATCTAAAACATACATAGATCAAAAATGGTGGGAAAAGACGGATTGGACCATGCTTGCGGATTTATCCCGGACGACAAAAGTGAGTGAGGGCTATGAACCTCCTGTACATGATTTTAGTATAATGAGTGATTATGGCGATTGGACGGATAGTATTTTGAATTTAGACGAAGTCTGGTTGCTAGTCGCATATAACCGAGCTAAAACGAATGAAAAAGGTTGGGCTAACGTATTACCCACCGTTAATGACCTGTCGTTAGCGGGAACCCCTTATCTAGTAATGTCTGCTTCTATGCCAGAAGAATTACATGCTTTAGGACTCCCTACTGATGCACCTTTTGCTTTTACAGATGAGACAACTCTTAAGACAATGGTAAGATCTAATCCTGGTTGGGTAGTTCTTAGAAAGGGTGTTGTAGCTCATAAATACCATTATAACGATAGCCCACATTGATTCGATTTGCACTTCAGAAAACAGGATTAGGCCTTCTTACGCTATGGGGAGTGGCTACCTTGATTTTCTTTTTGTTTACTATAGTACCGGGAGATAGTGCCCAGATGATGCTTGGAAAACGAGAAGACCCTGAAGCGCTTGCTGCAGTTCGTGCGAAATATGGTTTAGATCAACCCGTACATATTCAATATGTAAACTACCTGCACCGCGTTTCCCCGATAGGATGGCAAACTGGTCTCCGTTTTAAAACTCCAGATTTTGGAGAAAGTTACCAGCGTCAAGGCCAGCGTGTAGGGCATTTGATTTCGAGTACTTTTCCAAATACCGCTTTATTAGCTGCAGTTTCTATAAGTTTTGCTGTTTTGGTAGGAATGTTTCTGGGTACCATTGCGGCATATTATGAAGGCACTAAATTGGATGGTTTTCTTTTAGCGACTAGCTCGATAGGTATGAGTCTTCCATCATTTTTCACTGCGGTTCTGTTTGCGTGGATTTTTGCTTTTCTCTTAGGCCCATATACCGGGTTGAATCTAACAGGTTCTTTGTTTACTGTGGATGACTACACAGGGGAACAGTCCCTTAGTCTTAAGAATCTAATTTTACCTGCCCTTACTTTAGGTATTCGGCCGGTTGGAGTGATCGTCCAATTAACGCGAAAAAGTATTTTAGAGGTGAGTGCCAAGGATTTTGTTCGGACTGCTAGGGCAAAGGGACTACCCGAGCGAAAAGTACTTTTAAGACATATCTTACCCGTCGCGTCTAACCCTATCATTACCACCATTTCAGGTTGGTTTGCTTCACTACTTGCTGGAGCGGTGTTTGTAGAGATTATTTTTGGTTGGAATGGGATGGGAAAACTATTGGTTGAAGCATTAAATACCCGAGATTTGCCCATAACCATGGGGTGTGTGCTCGTCATAGCCTTTATTTTCGTCTTATTAACTACCCTCGTGGACGTCCTCTACGCTTGGCTAGATCCTAGGGTAAGGTCTGAATTATTTTAGAATAGATTTTTAACAAACATAAAAGGAAATGAGAAGAAGAATTGTCGCCGGAAATTGGAAAATGAATACAACATTCCATGAAGCTATGGAATTGGTAGAAGGATTAAAGTCTGTCTTAACCGAAGAGGTAGTTGGCGAAACTGGAGTTATTATCACTCCACCTTCTTTGTATTTGAGTGATGTCGTAGAATCCTTAGTGGATAATGCGTTTATCGCCGTGGCTGCACAGAACTGTCATGAAGAGGAAAATGGCGCATACACCGGTGAGGTTAGTGCTCCTATGCTCGCTTCGCTAGATATTGATGCAATCATCATTGGTCATAGTGAACGCCGTCAGTATTTCGGTGAAACAAATGAAGCTTGTAATGCAAAGATCAGTCAGGCATTAAACAACGAATTGGCAGCTATTTACTGTGTGGGTGAAACCCTTGAAGAGCGTCAAAGTGGTAAATTCATGGAGGTCATTTTGGCACAATGTATAGCAGGTTTAGAGGGATTCATTTCTGAGGATATGGACAATATTATTCTTGCGTATGAGCCGATATGGGCGATAGGTACAGGAGAAACGGCGTCGCCTGAACAAGCTCAGGATGTACACGCTGGAATACGCGGCTGGTTGTCAGAGAGATTTGATACAGAAACGGCAGATAACGTAACTATTTTATATGGTGGTTCTTGCAAACCAGGTAATGCACCGGAGCTTTTTGCAAAGGCAGATATAGATGGCGGATTGATCGGTGGAGCTTCGTTGAATGTTGCAGATTTTACAGCAATTATTGAAGCTAGAACGAAGGCATAATGTCACAAACTCCCATTTATATTGAAATTGCCGCGAAGGTATCACCTTTAGAGCCCTTTAGAGATTTATTCATTGCTCAGCTTGGTGCCGTCGGATTTGAGAGCTTTTCAGAGACTGTGGATGGCTTTAACGCATATATCGTTAAGGAAGACTATTCCAAAATTGCGATGGATGAGGCTCTGGTTTGGGAAGGTGCTGTATGCACGTATGGTGTGAAAGAAATTGCGCAAGTAAATTGGAACTCAGAGTGGGAGAAAAACTTCGACCCCATTGATGTAGACGGTGTAGTTTATATCCGAGCACCATTTCACGAGAATAAAACAGGGTATCAATATCCTATGCTCATTGAGCCTAAAATGTCGTTTGGTACGGGTCACCACCAAACCACGCACATGATGATTCAATGGCTACTGGAAACACCAACAGAAGGACTGAAAGTGCTTGATATGGGTTGTGGTACAGGAATTTTAGGTATTCTCGCAGGTATGCGTGGCGCCGCTGCGATACATGGAATTGATATCGATACTTGGTGTATTGAAAACACCTTAGAAAATGCGCAGCGAAATAATGTAGAAATGACTGCTGAGGTTGGAGGTGCTGGTGCTTTGTCAGATATCTACGAGGTAATATGTGCTAACATTAATTTAAATGTCTTGTTGGCTGACATGAAGAGCTATGCTTCTGCATTATCTTCGGGAGGAACCATTTTCTTCAGCGGATTTTATGAGGAGAATATACCTGCTTTGCGTGAGGCTGCTGAATTAGCAGGACTGACCTATCATGGGGTTAAATCTCGAGAACAGTGGCGCAGCATTAAAATGACCAAGTAAAATGAAAAGATTAGGGTTGCTTTTGGTATTATTACTATCACTGCCCGTACTTGGGCAAAAGGTAACTCGGTTCTCTTCCATTGATTTTTTCACAGAGGAATTCGTCCAGCTCATAGAGCTAAGTAAAGATCAAAAATCATTATTTCAAGATTCACTACTGCCTGCTATGCAGTTTGCTATAGATGCAGATTCAGAAGAACATTGGCTGGCCCTTAGCAACCACCTTATTCGTAAAAGAATTTCTGATCCAAAGCATTGGGAAGAACTCTTTAGATTGATTTCATTCGTTAGTGAAAATGAAGAATATTCGACTTTAGGTAGCCTGATCGAGCACTTAAATGGATATGCAAAAAGGAATCCATCTTCTAAAGTCAAAAAATATATTCATCAATTTTACCTTAACGAGGTCAAGCATTATTTTGCTGAGAATAGTGGACTTGTATGGAAGGCACCCTACAGTCTGTGGTCTTTGAACTTTGAAGATGGCCAACCGGTATTTACCATAGATGAAGGAGATATTATAGGTATTTATAAGTCAGACAGTACCATAATCATGACAACAGCAGCTCGCTTTTTCCCTGAGCAAGCGATCTTAAAGGCCATGGGAGGTACGGTGTTTTGGGGCAGGGTTGGTAAGTCTGAAGATCTACTCTTTGCAGAACTCGATGCATGGGAGCTCGACGTGAAACAAGGTTACTTCAGGGCGGACACGGCAATTTTACATGCACCAGAGCTCTATGATGCACCAATCGTTGGGTTGTTTGAGGAAAGGTTAAGTGCACGTGCTGTAAAGAATGCTGAATTCCCCAGATTCTCGAGCTATAAAAATAATTTCCTTTTACCTAATGTTTACCCTCAAGTGCATTTTAGAGGAGGTCTAGGTGTGGTGGGATCTCAGTTTTATGGACTTGCACCGGATAGCGCCATGGCGAGGGTACAGTTCACTTATAAAGGTGATACCATCATTACCTTAAAGAGTGGGAGATTTGCTTTCAAGGACAGCTTACTTTCTTCCAAGAGGGTGGGGGTCACTGCCCATTTGGGCGCTGATAGTATTTTTCATCCGTATTGTGAAATGCGTTACGATCCTCGCGTTGGTCAAGTAAGAATCATAAGATATAAAACTGGTTTAGGACTTTCATCGTTTACGGATTCTTACCATGCGATGGACATTAATGTAGACCAATTAGTTTGGAACCAAAACACACCCTTATTGAATTTCCGAAATTTAAATTTGGGATCAGAGCAGGCAGCCGTATTTGAAAGTCGTCAATACTTCCGAATAACTAGAATGGAGCAGATAGCCGGTTTGCAGCAGACACACCCATTGATAGAGTTGCGTGACGCGGCCTACTCTTATGGATATGAAAGTATGCCCCTACGTGAGCTGACTTATGCACTCCGAATGCCTAAGGAGCAGGGAGAACGTTTTTTGTTTGAGATGGCCATTCAGGGGTTTGTAGATTTTGATGTTGATGCACAAACCATCACACTGACTGAAAAACTTTTTGAATATCTACAGAACTGGCAAGGAGAACGAGATTATGATGTTATTCAATTTGTTTCTCGTATTCCTCAAGGCAACAATGCCCAGGTGAGCTTATTAAATTATGAAATGGATATTGCTGGAATTTCACGCATCGCTGTAAGTGATTCCCAACAGGTAAATTTATTTCCGCGTGGTGGAAAAATCACCGTTCAAAAGGGGATGGATTTCAAGTTTGATGGCCGTATTAATGCGGGTTTATTTAGTTATTGGGGTGAAAATCACACGTTCGATTATACTTCGTTTAAGGTAGATATGCCGAAGATTGACTCCATGCGTTTCAAGGTTAAGGAGTTTAACCCAACGCCTGGTGAACGCGCGGCATTAGTCGATGTACAAACTGTCCTACAGGACTTACAGGGCCAGTTGCTCATAGATATGTCGGACAATAAATCGTCTCGTAAGTACTACCCTGAGTATCCTATTTTCGAGGCCTTGAATAATTCCTATGTGTATTACGATGATCGTAAAATTCATAATGGAATCTACGATAGGTCGAGATTTTTCATGGCCTTAGAGCCCTTTACTATCGATTCCTTAGATAATACTACCACCGACGGTATACTATTCGATGCGACCTTCCAAAGTGCAGATATATTCCCTGTTTTTAGACAACCTTTGAGTGTGATGCCAGATTACTCCCTGGGGTTTTCTACGACTATGCCTGGTGCTCCCACTTATAAAAATACGGGAATCTATACAGGGACCTTGGATCTATCAAACCAGGGGTTACATGCAAATGGAACCATTAACTATTTAGAAAGTATCGTTACCAGTCCTGATATTTTGTTCTTTCCAGATGAAGCTTCAGGAAGGGCCAGCACGTTTGTGATTACTGAAAATACAAACGGAAATGGCTATCCCTCTTCTTCGGGAGTGGACAACCCCTTTAATTGGGTTCCTTATTCTAATTTCATTAAAGCACGAAGTAGGAAAGTGCCGTTTGATATGTACGGCTCACAGAACGTCGTAGCCCAGGGTGAATTAACGTATGGTACGCAGGGACTTTTCGGGACAGGTGAGTTGCGTTATTCGACGGCAAAACACATTAGTGAACAGGAAGGTTACGAATTCTTCCACCGTTCCTTTGTTTCTTCTGATCAAGACTTCAGGGTAAAGACAAGTCTTTCTGAAGAGCAATGGGCTTTTCAAATGCTAAATTCGACTGCAGAGGTTGACTTTGAAAAGCAGCAAGGGATTTTCGATAAAATTGACACCTACAGTACTATAGAATTCCCGGCCAACCAATACCTGGCTTACATGGACCATGCAATATGGGATATGAAAAAAGCGACCGTAGATGTTAAGCATAATACTGAAGGCGAGGCTTATATGGTAAGTACGCATCCTCTTCAGGACAGTTTAGATTTCACAGCTGGTTATGCGAGATTTGCGTTATCACAAAGCGTTCTTGAGGCGTTTGAGGTGTCCGAAATTGAAGTAGCTGATTCACGCGTGCTACCGGATAGCGGATATGTAGTGATCCGCATGAACGCAAACATGGATCCTTTAGAGCGTTCAATTATTCAGGCCAATCGCTACAGTAAGCTTCATAGTTTTTATGACGCTACGACACGTATTCGGGGTAAATACAGCTACACTGCCATAGGGATGTATGACTATGTCGATGAAGAAGGAAGTACGTTGCCAATTAAGTTCGAAAGTATCAAGCCAGATACAGCTGGAACTACGATTGGTTTGGCGACACTGGAGGAGAAAGATGATTTCTTCTTAAGTCCCTACTTTGGATATCGCGGTGGCGTAAAGCTGATTGCTGATCAAAAACCTATGTTTTTTAAAGGCTCTATTCTCATTCAAAATGAGTGTAGAAATTTACAGACGACGTGGTATGATATAGCCAGTTTCATTGATCCGACAGACATCGTGATCGAGCTGCCCGAAAACGACCCAACAAAGCTACGCGACAACACGTTTAATGGTATCTATATCTCTCAGGATAGCTTAGGAGGACATAGTAATTTCCTCTCTAAGTATGCAGATCGTGCTGATATAGAAATGCTCTCCGCTAACGGTGTGCTTTTCTTTGACCATGAAGAAAATGGTTACGTGATTACTACGGTTGAGAAACTCAGAGATTTCACATTACCAGATCCCTACTTAGTCTTCCACAATTATGATTGCGATTTGTACGGAACGGGTAAAGTAAATGTGATGGAGAAATCGGGAGCAGTGACGACTACTATGGGAGGTGCTGTGCGTCATGACCTGAATAAAGATGATATTTCGATAGATGCAGTATGGACCATAGACGCTCCATTAGATAAAGATGCATGGGAAGCAGTGGCTCAGTTATTCGCGGACGGAAGTGGTTCCTCGAGATCTGATGATGAAGCATATAGTCAGGGTATATATGCATTAATGGGCCAAAAATCTGGTGGTAAGTTTTTAGAGGAGATAGCTACCCATGAAGTGGAAGGTAAGTTTCCAAAAGAGATGCGGAAAAGTCTAGTACTTAGTGCCGTAGATCTCGAATACAACAGTCGCTACAAAAGCTTTATCGGTGAGGGAGATGCTATAATTCAAAACATTTACAATGTCCCCGTATTTGCGAAAGTAAATGGGCTCATAGAGTTCAAGGAACGCCGTAGAGGTAGCGAGTTCATTATTTATTTAGACAACGGAACTGATTATATTTATATGAGTTTTAAGGGAATAGTCATGAGTATTCGAAGTAGTGACGATGCTTTCAATGATGCTATTCTTGCAAAAAAAACCAAAGATCGAAGCATTGCTGCTAAAAAAAATCAGGCTGCCTTCACTTACAATCTTGCCGGTAAAGGGAAAGTAATGCTCCTAAAACGTAGATTCGGCATAGAAGAATAGTCTTATTACTTAATCGTTAAAACTACCAGAGATACTAGTGGATTGGATGCTTATTATGTAATACTTTTGAGGTATGGATACTAAGGAAGAGGTTTTAAGGGAGTCGCAGACGGTGCTTGAGAAAGAGCATTCCTTGATATTATTCAATGACGAAGAGAATTCTTTTGATTTTGTTATAGATGTACTTTGTTCCGTTTGTGAGCATTCGGAGGAGCAGGCTGAGCAATGCGCTTGGATCACCCATTATAAAGGAAAGTGCCAGGTCTTAACAGGTCCATTTGAGAAATTAAAATCTAAGGCCAGCTTGATGTCTGATGTAGGCCTCACTGTTGAAATCCAATAGTACATTCAAGTAAGCGTTCTGATAATAAGGCTTAGCCAGGCTTAAAATAATCATTTAAAAAAGCCCTGATCCCTTGTATAACGAGTGGCTTTTCTTCTATATTTGCACTCCCGTAAGGGAAATGATGGCCGTGTAGCTCAACTGGATAGAGTACTTGACTACGAATCAAGCGGTTATAGGTTCGACTCCTATCTCGGTCACAAGACTAAAGCACTTACTTCAAAAGAGTAGGTGCTTTTTTTT